>Ga0155417_110_pt1 | contig 52858 bp, 51 predicted proteins | sample RifCSPhighO2_02_FD_106385 | JGI IMG/M metagenome (GOLD analysis project Ga0155417, IMG submission 106385) | Candidatus Peribacteria bacterium RIFCSPHIGHO2_02_FULL_52_16
GAGAAAGATGGATGTAGTGCATGGAGAGGAGGGTAGTCCTCAGTGGTGCACTTGGTTCTTGAACCTAATCGCCAAAAGAAAGTGGAAAGTCTATGATCCGATTGTAGGTCTCTTCCCATAATCGCACCCCCGGAGGCACGTCGGTTGAGACCGACCGTGCCGGAGGGGTGCTCTGCGTTATGCCACGCAAAGCGCAGGCCTTTTAGCGTGAAATAAAGGGAAAATCCTTCTCCACAAGCCCTTGCGCACACTGCTCACGTTCTTTAGACTTGTTCGCGCTTTCATGCTTAAAATTCGTCTTCAACGCACCGGCCGAGAAAACACGCCCACGTATCGTATTGTCGTGGCGGAGAAATCCGCACCGGCAAAGGGAAAATTCCTGGAGATCGTCGGGCACTACCTGCCTGCGCGCGACCCCGTGATTTTGGAGCACAGGGAGGAACGGATCACGCATTGGATTTCGAAAGGCGCGATTCCCAGCGATACCGTTGCGCGCATTCTTGCCAAAAAGGGCATGAAGGGTTTGGACAAGTATTTCCAGAAGTACGCAAAGCAGAGACCGAAGGGTGAAGAGCCGGCTGCTCAGGCAGAAGCGCCCAAAGCGGAAATCCCGAAAGCCGAGGCACCGAAAGAAGAAGCACCCAAAGCGGAGGCACCGGCTCCCGAAGCGAAAGAATCGAGTGACACCGAGACGAAAGAAGGCTAGTCTATGCACCAACATGCCTGTGACGACCGAAACAGAAGTGCCCGGCTTGGAATTCCTTCGCTACGTCCTGGAAGCGCTGGTGGAAGACCGCGATCAATTGTCGATCGAGTCCAGCATCGATCAACTCGGAATTCTTTTGACCGTGCGCGTCAGTGACCGAGACATGGGTAAATTGATCGGCAAGGGCGGACAAACCGTCAAAGCCTTGCGCACGCTGCTGCGTATTCTCGGCGGCAATGCATCGCAACGCATCAATCTGAAAATTCTGGAACCGGCCGTTTAACAGTTTCTCCTTTATCCCCATCCCCTTCTCCGTATGCTTCAAGATCTTCTCGAGACCGGCAGCATCGTCGACATCGTTGCGACGTTCATTGCGCTCGCTCTCATCGCCGCCTCCATCCTCTGCCTCATCTTCATCATTGTTGGAGGCATTTCCTTCATCCTGTCCGCCGGCAACGAGGATAAGATCAAAAAGGCGGTGCATACCATTCGTTTCGCCATCATCGGCTTGCTCGTCACATTCATCGCATTCTTCGCAGTGTCGTGGCTCAGCAAGATCCTCGGCATTCCCTTTGACCTCAACTTCTCCACCATTATCGATCTGATGCAGGAGATCTTCACGTCCTTGAGCTGATCCTCATTCCTGAATTCGAAAAGAGGGGCGTTCGCCCCTCTTTTTTGATAACTGATTGAGATCCCCGATTACAGAATCCTGCGTCTCTGGAAGAACAATTGTCCCGCACCCAGCAAGCTTGTAAGGCCAACGAAGATGGCATCCATGCCGGCACCCGTCGGCGGCATGCCCGTGAAGACGGGGAGGTTTGCGGCGACCACGCGTTCCGTAAGGGAGAGCGAAGCGATGTCCGCACCGCCGACGCTCACGACGTTATTGAGACTGACGCCTTGCGGCACGTTCTTCGCGATCGTGACCGTGTAGTGGCGCTGCCACGATTCGCCGACTTCCAGGCGATCGATTTCCCAGATCATTTCTCCGTTCGCATGCACCGCATCGTCCGCGCCGTCTTTCAGAGTCATGTAGCGCTCATCGAGGCGATCTTTCACCGTAAGGTTGTTCAGTACTTTGCCCGTCGTGTTGCGCAAGAGAATGGTGTAGGAGATGGTGTCACCCGGGCGCACTTCGCTGCGATCGGCCGTCTTCCGAAGGAGGACGCTGTTACTTTGCGGAGTCGGTCGGCTTGCGACGCCGCCTTCTTCCACCTGGACGAGAGCTGTGGCGCGATGTCCTGCGACGAAGACGCTGTTGATAAGGGTGATGCCGAGGGGCGTATCCTTGCGGAGCCTGCCCGTAACATGGAAGAGGCGTTTTCCGCCGGGGCTCACCGTCATGTCATCGAAGCGCACTTCATTGGCGCCCGTGAACGTTCCGCCTTCGCTGGCGGACACGAATTCCACGTACGGAGGCAACGCATTCGTAAGATTGACGTGCGTTGCAAGCGCATTGGAGCGGTTCGTAAGCGTGATGTTATAGGTCACTTCATCGCCCGGCAGTGCGGATTCTCTGTCTGCGCTGACACCGACATTGAAATCGGCGGGAACGGGACCTTGGTGAACAATGGTCGTGTCGGAAGCGCGCTCATTCACGCCACCGGTATTTGCGGAAACGCGAATGGCGTAGAAGCCGGCCGCATCATCATCAATAACACCGGAAATGGTGTAATCGGCGGACTGACCCGGCTGCAAGATATCATTGATCCAATCAATGGAACCGTTGCGGCGGAGATAGCCGTCGGATGCGGACAAGAACGAAACGACTTCCGGAAGGTTCACGCGCAGCGTGTAGGTGCGATCTTGCGTGCCAACGTTCTTCACCCGAATGGAGTACTGCACGGCATCCTTCGACGCAATGGTGTCTTTGCCGTCGGTGATGGTGACGAGAAGCGTGGATGGAACTGCGTTGCTATCGGTCACACGTGTCGTATCCGTTGCGCGAGCCACGCCATTCACCACCACTTCGGCGGTAAGAATGTGATCCGTGGGAGCTCCCGTATGCACCTGGACATTCACGGTGAGCGAGCGAGACGAACTGCCGGAAACGGCAACATCGTCCCAAATGACTTCCGCTCCCACCAGCGATCCGCCGTTTGAGGCGCTCATAAAGTTCACAAACTGCGGCAAGCGCATTTTGACATCCGCCGTTTGCGAACTGCCGTCCGTGGTGCGGAGTGTGATGTTATAAATAAGTTCACCCCCGGCCCGCACGGTGTCTCTGCCATCGGCGACACTCACGCTTATGTTGGAAGACTGCGCGGACGTGGAAACGGCAGTCATGAGGATCATGGCAACCGGCACGAGGTGCACAAGTCCTGTGCGAAGGGCAGCAAGACTGTGGCGCTTCGTGGCCTTCGCTCGGAGAGGGAAGGAAGACATAAAAAAGGGGTGAAAAAGAATGGAAGTTACATTAGATCTAAAGCATTATCTTGTCAACTATATATAAAATGGCTTAAATGAGTCAAAAGAATGGTTTTGCGTGGATTTTGATCTTGATGGTGGGCGCCAAGGGATTCGAACCCCTGACCTACGAGGTGTAAGCTCGTCGCTCTAACCAACTGAGCTAGGCGCCCGTGTTCCAGGTAAAGCCAGTATAGACCATCTCGGAGCTCTTCTATATAATGATCGTATGCAAACCATTCTTCTTACCGCAGAGATCGTAATCGGAGTGTTCCTCTCACTTTCCATCTTGCTCCAACACAGAGCTTCCGGCCTTTCCGCTACCTTTGGAGGAGCGGGTGCCACCTACGTGCAACGTCGCGGCGCAGAGCGTGTCATCTACCAAGCGAGTATTGCCCTAAGCATCGCGTTCTTCGCGATTGCCATCGCGATGTGGTACGTATAAGACGAAGCGCATGTGCCAAGGTCGATGTGCCAAGTTTTTGCTGCCTGAATGCTTAATTTTCCTTAGCACTTGGCACCTGGCACTTCGCACTTTTCTTGTGTGATCCCCTTTCTTCCCACGGATCCTCCGATAGAATAGGAAGGATGGCACGACCTTTTCACATGCTTTTCGCCATGTCTAAACCGGAGCGATGGATTCTTTCCATCCTCGTACTTCTATTCGTTGTCAGCTTTACGGTGCTGCTGCGAAAATTTTACGTGGAGAACACTGCCTTGGTGCCTTCGGCAGGAGGCACATACATAGAAGGCTCCGTGGGAGAATTGCAGCAACTGAACCCATGGTTCACCGTCACGAATGACGTGAATCGGGACATCATCTCCCTCGTCTTTGCGGGACTCCTGAAGTTTAACCCGCAAACGAAACAGATAGAAGAGGACCTCGCAACACTCTCGGTGGGCAACGACGGGACCATCTACACGGTCAAGCTCAAAGAGGATCTCTTCTGGCACGATTCCACAACCGAGAAGCCGCACCCTGTCATGGCAGATGACATCGTGTTTACGTACAGCGTGCTCAAAGATCCGGCGTTCCCGAATGATCTCCTCAAGCAAAATTACCGCGGTGTGGACATCGAAAAGATTGATGACCGGACGGTGCGTTTTAAATTGGATGAACCCTACAGTTTCTTCGCCAGTAACTTAACGCTGGGGCTGCTGCCAAAAAATGCGTTCGATGGCATTCCCGTGAACAAACTGAACCAAACACTCGATTTTTCGCTCAAACCGATAGGGGCCGGGCCGTACAAACTCAAAAACATCGTGCAGACGGAACTCTCCACGGAAGTCACGCTGGAGCGCTTTAAGCGCAATTTTCCGCCGGCCTACCGCCTGGAGCGCGTCGTCTTCCGCATCTTCCCGGATTATCAAACACTGCTTGCGGATCTGGGAAATCTGGACGGCGTGCGCCTGGTGCCAAGAGACAAGAACGGCGATCCGATCGTGCCACGTCGCTTTGCGCCCATGACGTATTCGCTGCCGCAATACGTAGCGCTCTTCCTGAATTTGGAGCGACCGTTCCTGCAAGATCAAAAATTGAGACTGGCGTTGCAGCTCGGCACGGACAAGCAGCAGATCGTGGATGCCGTCCGCGAGAAGAACATCGTGGATACTCCCCTGCTGGAAATCGATGTGTCGGACTGGCGCTACCAATTTGATCCGGATGCCGCGCAAGGTTCACTTTTCGTTTCCAACTGGCACCTGCCGGAAAAACTGCGTTTGCAGAAACTGTTGGAACACACGGAGTCGAACAACGTCGGCATCATGAAGATGAAGCCGATCGTGTTCCTGGCAACAGGCGCGGTGCTCACCCTTACGGGATCGCTCAAGGAGATAGGTTCCGGAGCGCTTGTGAACGGTATTGCCATCCAACAGCACCCGACATCATCCGGAGGATGGATCGTCGCACTGCCGACAAAAGGAACGGGCTCCCTTAAACTCGGTGACAATCTTATCCGCATCACACGGGCAAAGAAGAAAGGCGAGATCATCGATTCCTTCTACCTCTGGCGCACGGCAAACCCCGCGGAATTCAAGCGCGCCGAGGAAGAGCAGAGACTGGTGCAACTCTTCATCGCATCACGCGATGAAACATTGCCGAAAGCCGAGCGCGTGACGGTGCAAGATTTCTTCCAGGAGAAAGGGATGCTCAGAATTCGAACGTCTGCGGACCCCGTGAGCGTGCGTCATAACGATGACGGCGATCTTCTCTCGCTCACGCTTCTTACGAGCCCCACGCCGGGAAAGTACAAAGAGATTGCGGAGATTCTTCGGAAACAATGGGCGGCCTTGGGCGTGCACGTGGGCGTGGAAGTGCCCGAGACCGAACAGGAATTCGAGGAGCGTCTCCTCAGTCGCGATTACGACATCCTTCTTTTCGGACAATCCCTCTTGGATAACTTGGACAGCTTCCCGTACTGGCACAGCAGCGGCATTCAAAAGCTCACGGGCAAGAGAGATGACCTTCGCCGCGATGCGTATAACCTCTCCGGGTACACATCGTTCAAGGCGGATGCGCTCCTGGAAACCATCCGCAGCACACATAACGAGAAGGAGCGGACCGAAGCATTGAAGGAGCTCCGGGAGATCCTCAAGCAAGACGTCCCCGCTATTTTCCTGTACGCACCGACGTACACCTACGCGCACCAGCAGAGCATCCAAGGTATCACACTCGGCTCGCTTTCCTTGCATTCCGATCGCTTTCTATCACTCCATAATTGGTTCATTAAGCAAGACCGAGTTTTCCGCGCCGGAAAAGGCTGGCTTTCGTTCTTTCCGTGGCTTGGTTCCTTGATTCTGTAGAGGTAGTCGATGCGCAATCACTCCTTTTCTTTTGGCTTCTGTAAGAGCCGCCTGACTTCTGCGTCGTAAGCCAAGAAGCATTGACCTTCTGCTTCCGTTCGCGTAAGCTACTTTGGCTCTTTCGGGCAACCTCTCATGGAAATTCTCCTCCTTCAAGATGTATCGGGCGTCGGAAAAAAGAACGATCTCTTGGTCGTTGGAGACGGTTATGCCTTGAACTACCTCCTTCCCCATAGGAAGGCTCTTGTTGCGACGCCAACCGTGCGCAAGCGCTACGCAGACCAAATCCGCAAGCGTGCGGAGGAGAAGGAACAGGAGCGCGCCCTGCGCGCCAATGCCGCAGCAGCGCTGGCAGGCAAGAGCGTCACCTTCACCAAGAAAGTGACGAAGACCGGCAAGCTCTACGCAGCCATCAACGAACAGCAAATTTCCGAGGCCATGAAGACACAGCTTGGCGTGGAGTTCTCGCCCGATGCCATCCAGATGGATGAGCACATCAAGGCCACCGGCAACTTCACGGTGAAAATAAAAATAGGAGACGGCCAGCAGGCTCTGGGTGTTGTTGTGAAGGCGGAGTAATTATTGTGGTGGGCCAGGATGGAGTTGAACCATCGACCGCCGGTTTATAAGTCCGGAGCTCTAACCAGGCTGAGCTACTGGCCCAAGGTACTTCAAAGAACTTCTCGCATTGTGAACTACATTGGCTTTATTTTAAAGATGAGCGCCGCGTGCATTGATGTAACGCGTCACTTCGATCCCTCTGGATCCAGAATTCCCGGAGGTACTATCTTTCCAAGCTTCTTTTTATTCTCACGCTGTATCGCTTCATACACTTCCTGTCGATGCACAGGAATATCCTGCGGTGCATTGACTCCTAAACGCACTTTATCGCCTCGAATATCGACAATTGTCACGACAATGTCATCGCCGATCATAATGGATTCATCCCGGTGTCTGCTGAGAACCAACATAGCGTAGCAACGATATTCTTACGGGGAAATAAGTCAAATTATTCACGTTCTACGGATCAATCTTCCCGAAATTCTGCACCCAATGATCGCCACTGAGGCCAATGCCGATTTCGTCGAAATTTGGGCTGAGGATATTCGCTCTGTGCCGCGAGGAGTTCATCCAATTTTTCATGACTTCGGCGGGGGTGTTTTGTCCGTACGCTATGTTTTCCCCCGTCCAATATCCCCAGGCGCAGTTGCAAGGGGCGACGATGTAGCCCGCCGCTTTTATACGATCGAATGATTCCGCACCGTCGGGATTCCTGTGGCTGAAAAATCGTCGCTGAGCCATGTCCTCGGCATGCGATTGAGCCGCTTTGTGAAGCAACGGATGAAACCGGAGCAGGCCCAGCCCCGCTCGCGCACGCTCCGCATTCACCAACGTCAGCACTTCCTCGCGCACCGGACCGAAAACAGTCGCCGATGACGATGACACGGATGCGCCACCCGACGGCAGAAGAAACGGCATGCGAGAAGGAGCGGAAGAAGGCGCCTTGCGCACGGGTTTTCGCACGATGATTTTTGCCGCACGCACGTCGCGTCTGGCATTGACCTGCGCAGTCAACGAAAGAGATGTTTTCTTATGCGGAGTTGCCGCATTCGCTCCTTCGCAGGGAAAGAAAAAAAGTGCGAACATGAAAAGAAGAATCGACGAATGTGCCTTCATGCATGCATGAAATCTTCCCATTACGAGTGCGTCAATGCATACGCGCAGGACTCGCATTGACGGAAATTTATTTGGGTGTTTTTTGCATCACTGTTCGTATGGTTTGACGGGCGTTGGCGTGGCGGCACGCATGCGCCCAGTCCGCTTTTATGAGGAGAGAACGCCCAAAAGCCAAGTCTACGATGTCTCCATCGTGAAGCAACGTATCGAACGAACACACTCGACCGTTTACTCGCGCAATTTTGAGGGATCCAAACCGCTTGCCAGCCGCCATGCAGGCGAAATCCAGAACGGATGCGGGCTTTTTGAGAAGTAATGCCGTTCATAGCTTTTAATCAAAAGGCATGAAGTATCCTGCCAGTGTTGCGTCGAAGCCGGAAGTCTCAATGCCTTCAGCCCTGATAATAGTCCCAATCCGAAGGAGATCACGGACTTCCTGCTGCCATTCCTGCCGAACTCGGGAAACCATTTCCTCGATTTGCTGGTCATTCATTGAATACTGGTCGATGGTCTTCGGTTCTGGTTTCCTGTGTATTTTTCGAATGCGCCGTGAGATGGGCTCCGTAAAGTCTTCCAGTCCTGGGGTCGTACGACAAAAATCTTCCGCCAATTTCAATTTTGCAATGCGCTGCTCAATGGAGTCATCCCGAATACGGGCGACCACTGTCCGAAGGGTCAGAGAGACCCTGCGCGTTCTCAGAACACGGACTCCTTGGACCAGGTCGCTCTTCCGGGCTTTAATTCCATGTCCCCATTGTGTCCTCGCTTCAGCGTCCAAGATGAGCATACTGTTCGGCTCTAGCAATAGTGCGGTTTCTGGACTTCTTTGGACGCTTCCACGGTAAAAATCCATCATGCATTGCGACCCCAGACTGAGTGAAGCGACCGTCTCGCCAAAGCAGCGCTTGTCCCGGTGTCCGGAAATTCCCTGACCCGGAATATATTCATTCACGATCAGTTGGTCGGGTTCTTCGGTAAAATGCTTTTCCTTCACTAACCGCTCTGCAATTTCTTTTCCCCACGAAGGAAGGGGTCCAAGGTAGTCACTCGGATTGATCGTATAATTGTCATAATCATAGCGCCAGCCATACTGCTGCACGCGACGAGTAAGTCCTGTCTCCCATGGCTGGCCGTCGATAACATTGAGGAGTTCATCATGATAGTGCTGAGAAATATACTGTGGCAGATATCGCAGCCCGGGGATTGCTGGAGGCGCCTCTCTTTCGAAGTCTCCGAAGAGTTCTTGTTGACGGGGCATACTGCGGGATAAAGGGATGAATATTCCTTCATGCCATAGCAAAAGGCAAGTCATTTCCCGATTTGAGGCCCAGGGCAGAATCTTGACAGTGCATGTTTATGCACTTATATTCCCATACCTCTTCTTACTCATCTTCCCATGTCCGAAGAAATTTCTAAAAAAGCACCTGAGTTCAGCACCGGAATCTCGAATACCGAGATCCTGATTGGCGGCATACATGATGCACTTATTGAACATATTCGCGAGACGGTACAAAGGACAGGAAGCGTGGACATCAATCAAGCTGTGCATGATATTGTCGAAAGAAAAGTAGGTCCCGGCCGAGAAACAAAAGATCTCAAGGAAGCGCTGAAGAGAGATCTCCTTCAAAGAACACAGCAAACATTCGCTGCGAGACTGGGGGATGCAACACAGAAGGCGGCAGAAAATCCTACCGATTCGGGGAAGATCGCTGAAAAGTATGGCATTGAACAACTGCGAAGAATGATCAAGATGCCTGGGGTGGATCCGGTCTCCATTCAATCGGTTGATGTGTATGGCCACCTCGATTCTGCATGCTTGAAAGCGAAATCGCTCGTCGGTGATAATGTCAAAAAGGGGGACATCTTGGTTCCTTCCTATCGGGGAAACCCCGCAATTATCCGATTGGCGGATGGCACACAAGGTGCACACGTCCGCATCTTCGAAATCGGCATGGAAAAGAAAGGTCGGGTTTCACGCATGAAGCTCACGGAATGGCTGCGCAAAGTCTGCGGGTTTTCAAATGACGGAATTTTTGCGCTCAACGGTCAGACCCCTTATGAAGTTCCGACCCAAGGCGCTCCTCAAAGGATGCGCATTTTCCAAGACGAGGAGGCGCAAGGCATGGACATGGTCAATATCCAGGACGGGCATTGGGCGAGGCCATAATGGCCCGAAGCTTGTATTGACAAATACATACTTTAATGAATAGTATATAATACTGCATGCCAGCAGAACCCCTGCCGCACGGGCAAACAGCTGATGTTGTGATCACTTCACGAGAGCTGATCCATGCCTTGAAAGTAGCCCGCGCCGAATTTGATGCACAGTACAAAACCGCCAAAATCAATCGAGGAAGGAGGGCGGAACATCTAGAATCCATCAGCACCCTTCACATGGAATTGACTGAATTGCTTTCGGATACGAACATCGATTCCAAAGAAGCATCAGATCGCCTTTGTATACAGATCAACCAACGGCTTCGTCGAGTGATAAACCGTCATGCAAACCAGAATCTCACGCACTGCATTAACGGAGCAAAAGACAAAGGTGCCTTAGCCCTTCAAAGCCATATTGATGCACTTCCATCTCTGGAAAGCAGAGCCTCCGCTGCTGAAAATCGTACTCCGATTCATGCAGCTTTACCTGTGATGCGAAATTCGATACAGACTGAGGGTTTGTCCACAGCGAGCTTGGATACACATCGCACTGAAGTCGTATCCTCGACATTGAAGGAGGTTACGAATACCACGCCTATTAAAGAGCAAACGTCCGATGAACTACTGAAAGAATTGGAATTGGCCGCTCAACCGATTCAAGATGGACAGAAGTATTCAGAATTAGCATACGAATTATACGATAGAATGCTCTGGAGTGTACTCCACTCTCATCGAAACCTGCTTCAGTGTGGGAAACTAGGTGACCACGAATTAATCGACGTGCGTAGGATAGTGAAAAATATCATGGACAGGCTTGCACTTGTTGGAAATGCTATTGCAACGGGGAAACTGGTCGTCGACAAAAAGAATTTGCTACGGGAAATCAAAGATAACGTCGAATCAATCACAGCCGGATTGTCATCCTCAAATAGTGAGCAAGGGAAATCGCGTGCCGTCGCCGATCATAGGGACAGAATCCTCCTTGAATTATGGGAAGCAACGAAGGAAGCCGTGGAAGACATCATCGAAGACGGTACATTGCTTGCGGAGAATTCCCCTGCAGGAGCGCGGAAAAGCATCGATGAATTCTCGCCGGAGCATCAAGTTATCATTCGGGAAGAACTCGGCGCGACTCTAGAACAAAGAAAATGGCCGACGGAGAGACAGATACACCGTACAATTCATCGATGCCTTGGGGGACGGACCGGCGTACGGGCAAGGGTATGGGGTGATTTGAGGGCCTCACTCCTGGAACTTTTTCACCAGGTGCGATACGTACCGGGTTTTGCCGAGAGAAATCTCATTTTACTCAAGAATAGGGTTCCGGCCGAACTGTCGCTGGGATTGCAAGAGAAACTTGCAAAGGAACATGAAATCATAGAAGCCCAATTCTCGCGGATCTTGAAAGCAAAGAATAGACTTCATATCGAAGATGTTGCTGTCATCGCTGAGATCATCGGTAGGGAAGTCTATGATGGGAATCGAATTTGGAAATCAAAAGGAACGAGCTCTGACTTTCGGGAATCAATCTATAGGCAGTGGAGGAAATTTGCCGTGAAAAATGGACTCCACAGGCATGAACGAGCAGACGATAGAATGATTCACACTGACGACCCACAGGTGCATCGCATTATCGACGAGGAACTCATGCCACTGATCGAAGCATCGCAATGGCCTACGGAACGGGAGATCCAATTCACCATTATGCGCATTGAACGTGAATGCCTCGAAGGATGCTTTGTAGGAAACTTTCCAGGAATACGCTCGTATCTCATTGATCTATTCCGTAAATCGGGAATTCGAGAGCGGCTGTACCTGGCATCGCGCGATCCCCATTCAGAACCATTTTATATAGGAAAATACAAAGGGCCGGCGGAACTCTCCAGGGCACTCTACACCTCACTGCAAAAAGAACATGGTGAGGTGAGATTATTTCTCGGGAACTTGGTTCCCACACAATCTGCTTTGACGCAAGATGACATGGAATTGCTTCGCCACACGGTATGGATCCATGTCTATGAGAAAAAAGCCATTTGGAAGAGCGGAACCGGACGCCCAGATATTGTAAAGCAAGATAATGATTTCGATGTTTTCGTACAACGGCTCTGGGACCGGCTAAAAAAAGATCACGAAACCTATGTGGCTGAACGGAGGGAAAGGATGAAAAGCGAAGCGGAAGTTTTGGCATCTCGACAAACACGTACGGCACCTGCTCCTCCTTCGAGGCTCATCGACACGGAACAACCGATGGAGCTTTCCTTGGCGGAAAAAGCGCCACGAACACAGGAACAGCTACGTGGGAATCCCGTACAGGCTTTGAGCTACTTATGTGCGCTCCACATCGCAGAAATTCTTTTACGCTCCTTCGCCGTTTCGTTAATGAAGAAAAGGACCATCCACGTAAGGCTTCCGGACGGAATGACTATGCCGCTGCGCAACAGCATCGAATTTGATACTCACTTGCTCTATCACCTGGAAGGGGTGATCAAGACGTACATCGAACAACAGATGCTCGCGAAAGCGACAGACAATGGTACGCCGGCAGAAAAACTTCGTGCCTACAGCGCTCAGCATCCTGAAGCGGCAATCGAATTGACACAGGCAGTGATTTCCTCATGCCAATCGTATCCGTGCTGCCAAGGATGTCCGGAGGTTTTGGACGCGCTCCTGACCGACGTGCCACACATGGATGCGTTGCTCGATAAAGTTCCGGAATGTGATTGGAATCTTCCGGGAACACTTCGATCGAAAGCATACGCTTCCATTCTCACTGGCCGCGATCCCATGATGCCATTCCTCTCGGAGGAAAGAGAAATAGTCGATACCTTTTTGCGAGCCAAAGGCATGGCGGCGAGAATCCAAAGAGGTGAATCGCCCGAGCTCCTCATGAATGAACTCGACGCCCAAGGCGCGTTCAAGGAGATCGCCAACATGATTAATGCCGAATATCACGCAAATGACGACTTCCGCTCATCGAGGATGGTGCAAGAGGTTGCGCAGACACTATTCGATACGTATGGCGTTCCTACAAGGCCGGATGCATCCGATGTGATGTATGTGATACATGAAGAATCTTTACCGCCAGAAACGATCGAGGCAATGGAAGAGACCATTCGCTGGGTAAAGGACATTCCGATGCCCGGTGCCAGTGGCCACATGAGCATGTGGGCAATGATCAAGGCACATGCGGATGTCCTCGAAAAATTCCTGGACTCAGGTGGACGTTTCATCACCCGCGACCGTGCACTGAACTCCCTCGCTATGGTGAATGCCTGGCGCGAAAAATTAATCGACGTTCGAAGTTACAAAGGCGGTCAACGCCTGCGGCTTAGGCAAGGCACGGATCCGGAAGACCTGGTCCGTTCGATTGTGTCTGGGATGATCAATGGCCCGAATGTGAAATTTGGACCCGACATCGATGAAGATCCTTTTTATTTTGCTCTGCAGAACTATAAGGGAATCAAAGGTGGGATCAAAACAATACGTTCGGCAATCGAAGGAATTTGTCTTGCGGAACGGGAATTGTCGAATATAGAAATAGAAATTGGGGAAATCAGCTCACAAATTTCAGCACTGCAGAATTCCATTGCTGAGATCTCAGAACAGGATAGAAACGATCTTCCTCGCGTTACGAATGAAGAATTGCAGACTAATCTCGTTGATTTCCTTTCTCGACACACCGCACTGTACCTCCATGCGAAAGTCGCTTTGGAGCAACAAAGCGCGCTCATAAAGGCAAAGGAGGCCGTTTCTGCGAGCAAAAATGAGTTCGACAGCAAGGTCGCAGGAATATCAACGAACCAAACAAAACCAGAGGATCTGCCTGAAGTTGCGGCTCGCATGCAGTCCGATCTGCGAGTACTGCAAGAACTCGAAAAGCGTCTTTCAACCGAAGGATGCGTTTCAATGCAATATTCAGATTATGAAACAATTATGAGGGTCTACCAATCAGTACGCAGTGCGGGTGAGGATATCTCCAACCATGCTTTCGAAAATATTACTTCACCTATGCAAGGTGAAACGGTGGATATCGCGAAACTAGAAACTGAAGGTACACTCCTGGTAGAGCGATGCCGCATTCAGAAAATGCGCAACGAAATGGACATGTTACAGAAAAACGTTGCGATTCTCACGGCGCAAAAGCAATCCATTGAAGAAGGAAGCTTCCCTGCGCTCAGGGGAGAAGTTGCCAGGAGAGCCTCACTGGAAGAACAATTACACGCTGCGGAAGAACGTCTACGGGAAATCCTTGACCATATGAACGTACCACCTCTTCTGCGCAATTCCCATGATTGAAAAGGAGCTCATCCGAAGGCAAATCCTCCATGCTACACATGAAATTCAAGAAGCAGAGAAATCGAACTGCCCGGACGATCTTGCGATGCGAGCCGTGCGAGTATTTAACCGAATTCGTGGAGTCATTTTTGGCGCTCGCGATTCCATTGAGCATGTCTCGGAACTTTTTGACATCTGCGAATTGCTCGAAAATGACCCGGATGTTTCATCGTTAGTAGAACCCATTGCATCACTCATTCACGACCTCCGCACGGAGGCATTGAATGATGTCCTCCAAGAACATTATGAAAATAAATTGCATGCCCTTGGGCATTTGGAAGTGGAGGAAAGCGAAAAAATCGAAAGCGAGAGAGCTCTTGCAGTCCTGATGACCCAACTGCTGCCAGCGCTCAAGCGGGAGAAAGAGCCCGTGGACATCCTCTGGCTGCAAGAGAATCATAATGCATTTTATCGTCGTATTCGCATTCTTCTGGAAGCAATAAATCCATCCGAGCCTGCGGCGGATTGGAGCATCGTTCAGAACATGCTTCCAAAAAACGTCCGGAATAAGTTTATCCCAAGCGCCGATGCTGATGAACAGGAAAAGCTGAAAGCATTCGTCAATGCGCATTGGCACATCCTGCAGCAAATGGGACCCGAACATTTGGCTTCCTACCTCGCACGCCATGGACTTGTAAAAGGCGGCTTTGCCCAAGCACTGCAGGGCATCTCACCATATTTGGAACAATGTACGCGTGTGCAGCCTACTCCGCAGGATGTGCGACGATATCCGCCTGCACTCCTCGACGACCCGGATGAGCAAACATTGCTCTTCCTAAACATGCGAAACTACGCATATCAACGCCTCCAAGCAACGGGAATCGACAATAATGACCCTGAGGTGTTTTCGGCGTTATTTGCCCATATCCAACAAGACCTTCACGGGATGATCCCTGAGCCATCGGAGGCTTTCGATACGTCACCCTTCGTCTCGGTACATGAGAGAACCGTGTCCTTCTATGAAAAAGTATTCGACGTATCCATACCACAGCGCTTACGGGACAGCATACGGGTAAAGGGCAAGGACCACCGGTTTCCGTCGCTGCGACAACGCATCGCAATGGTGGACTGTGAAGAGCCGGGCACGAGACGCCTCATTCTGTTCCCACAAGGGACAGGTAAATCGGAGACGTTGTTCCTGATAAAAGAACACACGAAAGCGAAGAAAATGCTTCTCGTTTGCACAGCTGAAATGTTGAAAGAAATCCCAGGAAGAATACGGCAGGACGAATGCGAAGAGGGAAGGGTTCCCTGTTATAAGAATGATGAAGAGCCAACCATCGGCATCATTCAGGCTGGGATCACGTTCGAAGAACTTCGGAAAGCTCTGGACCAGGAAGTTGTCGCTGTCTCATACACGATGCTGGGAGAAAATTCTGGTTTCGAAGGCGAAACTGTCTTAGAACATATCATTGGGCACTCGGATCCTGTGCGTGGCCATTTTGACATGCTCGGAATCGACGAATGCCAGCTCGCGAGCAACGAAAAAGGACAGACTACCCAATCGGTGTTCCGGTTGGTCGACGAAATCCCCGATTTGTATGACAAGGGACGGATCATCATGACCTCGGCAACTCCGTTCCCCGGATGGCTCGACGACATGGTTCCTGCAATGCGTATCCTCGATCGCGAACATTATCGTGATGTCCATTCGGTTCACGCCGCAGTCACCACGTACGACCCACAAGAATTACGCGTAGCACTGATGCGCGGAATTCTGAATCTTGACCCTCCATTCGATTGGGAGCGGTATGTGAAACCCGCATATTATAAGTTGTCTGAAGGGCAAAAGAGAAAATACCAAGAAATATTGGAAGAACCTATGGAGCACACGCAAAAAATGCTGCAGTTACAATTGTGTTGCCAAAATCCCACGCTTTTACCTGGGAATTGCGACTCGATTGAGAATGGCTTCTATGAAAAACTAGCGGAAATGCTTCGGGATGACCTGACAAAGCATCATGCTATATTCTTGCTCCAAGATAAGTATAAACAGGGCATCGCTCGACCTCACGAAAAGAGGCCTGATGATACATCGACGATCGTTGAATTCTTGAAAAAGGATTTCCCCAAGGTCACATTTGAAATTATCGACGGTGATACGAGCCAAACTGCACGCCAAAACATTGTTGCCAGGGCAAAGGAAATGGAGCAGCAGAAAAATGGTGAGAGAATGGTTATTTACGTTCATTTGGGAACGACAACGCTCGTTGGACAGAACCTCTCTTTTTCTTGCCGGTTGATCGTCCTGAATGGATTCCCGTGGAACATCACCGAACTCTCACAAGGCATCGCTCGATTTGCTCGGGAAGGGAACGAACCAAATGTCTCAGTAAGCGTCATGCAGCCGGATCCGAGCGAAGAAACTCTCTACCTTGGCATTGAACAGCGCGCACGCCATAAGTTCGCAGCCATTCAGCGTGCCACTTATGGAGGCACTGTCGCACAACATGATATCGAACATCTTGGTGAAGGTGATATCGGTGATATCGTCAGTGGCAAGAAACGCTACAAGTATGGTTCGGACATCCTCCGGCACCTTCGGACCTCGATGCAAGAAGTCGCTCTGTGGTTCAAGCCTCAGAGAGACGCAAAACATGGAAGTAAGGAGTGGAGGCAATTCCTGGAAGAGAAAGGCGAAGTTCTGGCACTGAAGTACACTCGAAAATGGAAGAAGACGACACAATGGAATAATGCCAAATTCAATGCAGGTTTGATCGAGCACCTTGAAACCGGGGGCATCATTCAGGGTGACCAATATCTCGATGCAGGATGCGGTCCGTTTTCCCTTACACTTGCTCTCGGTCCCGTGGCGGTCGGCTCCAACGTGCAAAAAAAGCGCATCATCGATAATCTCGATTTGAACCCGCATATGTTCAGGGTGGGAAGAAGGATGCTCTTAGATCAGGAGATCGAAAACGTTCCCCAATGCTTCCACGCTTCGATAACGGACATGTCGCAATGCGTTCCCGATGGGAAATATTCCTTGGTGAATTGCGCCCTGGCCCTGGATTTAGTCGGAAGGGAGGAAGGAAAGGAGGATGGGATTCTCGGCAATGAAATGGTCCAAACGCTCTGCGAATTTAACCGGGCACTCGTTTTTAATGACCAGCATGCCGGAGTTCTCCTCATCACATTGAATGACCGAACAATGAGTTCGGAGGAATTAACAAATATCTGTGAGCAGTTGCCACTCTTCGGATTCGAGGTTCTCCAGCTATACACGGGTGTTGGCCAATCGATTGACACCGGTACAAAGAATGTCTTCCAAAACCTGGCAATAGCATGCAAAAAAACTTCGCAGATCGACCACAATTTGCTGGCAACCCAACTCGATACGACGCGATTCACAATGACTCCTCAGTCCAAAGTAACAAAGTCTAGGGGAACAGGAGTACAAAGTGGAGGCCGTCAAAATCGCTTTGGAGGAACAGAGCATTCCCACTTTCAAATCAACGGCTTGGATATCGATTGTGTAACGACGACGGGCGAAAAAATCGCAACATTCGTCAGACTTCGAGAGAAGGTTCAGATCGCGAGACAAATTTGTGAGAAATACAAGAGCCTTACCGGCGATAAGGCGCGTGCTGAACTGAAGAAGAATGGAATGGAATATTTCGGCATGCCGACGGTGGGCTTGTGCGTTATCATTCAAAAAAGCAATGGACCACTCGTCGTGGACATCATGAATCCGGTATGGGATATGAATGACGAAACGAAGGAAAACAGCCAGTAGCTTCGCCAAATCCTCGACACACCGGGCCGCCAACCTCGATGGTTTTAAGAATGTCGGGTGTCATGCGCCCGCTTTTTGCGTCACTGTCCGTATTGTTTGACGGGCGCTGGCATGCCGGCAAGCGTGCACCCAGTCCGGTTTTATGAGGAAGGAACGACCGAAAGAGAGATCCACGATGTCACCGTCGTGGAGGAGTGCATCGAAGGATGTGATCCGCCCGTTCACACGGGCAATTTTGAGCGCCCCGAACCGTTTTCCCGCCGCCATGCAGGCAAAATCGAGCACCGAAGCGGGCTTTTTCAAGTGATACAAGCGATTTTTTTCGTCGAAAATGATGAGGTGATCTTCGCGGAAGTACGTGCGCAGCGCCGCTTCGAATTCTTTGGGGGACCTGGCTTCGGTGCGCAGGCTCTCCAGGTTGCGGAACAGATTCACTCTGGCGGACGGACTGCGGAGTGCGTACTTCCAATCTTTGTACGAACCGTGATCCAAACTTCCTTCTTCGCACTCGCGGTGCATTTCTTCGGTGCGGATTTGGATTTCGATGGGTTGCTCGGTAACGCCGGGCAGCGGATAGACGACGGTGTGGATGGAGCGGTAGCCGTTTTCCTTGGGTGCCCCGATGTAGTCTTTGAGTTTTCCGGGGATGGGATGCATGCGCGCATGCACGACGCCCAGTGCTCGGTAGCAATCGCCTCGCGTGGGAACAACGATGCGGAGCGCCAAGCGATCGGTGAGTTCCCCGAATGTTCGCCGCTTCACGACCATCTTTCGATACGTGGAATAGAGTCCTTTGATGCGACCGTCCAACGTGCCGGTGATGTCATTCTGCTTGAGAAGTTTCTCCAGATATTTCTGCGTATGGGAGAGACTTGCGTGGTCCAATTTCGCCGCAGCGGCGAAGGATTTTTGCAGGTGGTTCGCCGTGCGCGGATAGAGATGCAAAAAGCACGCGTCTTCCATTTCGTAGCGCCATTTTTGGAATCCCAACCGTCCCGCAATGGCCGTATACATATGCAGTGTTTCGCGTGCGATCTGCTTTTGGATGACGTGATCGAACCTGCGCAGATGCCGAATGTCATTCACGCGGTGCGCCATGCGCAGGAACATCATGCGCGGTTCATGGACGAAGGCATCCAGCACTCTGTCCAGATCATGCGTGTCGGCATCGATGTGCAAGCGCCTGAGCTCATGCATGCTTTTCACAAGTGACCGCTCCTCCTCATTCAATGGAGATTGTGCCAAAAATTCTTCGCCTTTCGGATGCACCAGAAGATCATGAAGAATGGCAATGGAAAGCAAGGAAGCATCCTGCGTGAGTTCGCTTAAGACGCCTCCCACTTCGCATCCGTGCGCTGCATAGTTTTCCCCCGTGCGCCTTTTTCTGTCAGACAGATATTCATGTGCAAACGCACAGGCAGTGCGAAGACGCGACCGCGTGCCCAAGTCAGAAATATTTTTCTGCAGAGGACGGCACGCATCACTCATGCATGCAGTATACGAGAGATTGAAAAAAATCCACATGAAAATTTTCCGCTGGATTTTATAAACCAAATGCGTACAATACTCACCATGGCAAAAACATCCAAGCCATGGCATCAGATCCTTGCACCAGTTGCACTCGTGGTCATTCTTTTCTGTGTCTGGATATGGAAATCCGGGGCAATGAAGTTCGGGTGCGATACGGGGGGCGAATCCAAAATCCTCAATAACGGTGTCATTGTGTTCAGTTGTGCAGAACCTCGTTTTATCGTGAGTTGTGATGAACGCACTCTGTCCTTCTTCAACCAGCATTATATGTGCAGTTCCTTTGATGGAACAAAATATGCGGTCTACGGACAGTACGCAAAGACGCAATAATTCGGATGAAGAATCGAAGGTAATACCCCGCTTTGATGGAATTGGTTTGTAGAGCCGCGCGATTCGCGCGGCTCTACAAACGGACAAACTATTATATGAGTGACTTGCGATTCGCGCGTCTCTACGGATGCTCTTTCAACTTCTCCACAAACTCCCGTGCTTCTTTTTTTGTGGTGATCTTCTTATTAATCTGAGCATCATGCAAGAGTTTGAGCACTTCTCCAATCTTTTCTCCCGGAGGAATCCCCAGAATTGCGATGACTTCTTCTCCTGTGATGAGTGGTTTCGGAGGACGAGGATGAGAATCCAAAAACTGGTGGTAATCCTTCACAATGGCATCGTACAGAGAAAAATCTGCAGGATCCGTTCCTGCAATGTCCAGATAGAAGAGTGCGAGCAATTCCGAAAACCACGGGTGAAAGTACCAGTGTGCTTTGCGTTCCTCCGGCATTGCATCCTCTCCGACAAACGAACCCATCATCATATGATGTTGAATGAGCCACAGGATCTTCTCCCGTTGCTTCGCTTGCATTTGCAGTCGTCCCAAGGCGGCAGCCGTGAGTTCCGCCGAAACCGTTGCATGGTGATCGAACCGAATGCGGTCTTTGAGAGAAAATGTCGTTGCTTTGCCGATGTCATGGAACAGCGCTGCCATGCGGACATCGATTCCATCTTCTTCGCGATAGGATCGCACGACCGTAAGCATGTGTTCCCACACATCTCCTTCATGATGGTAATCCGCAGGCTGCGGAATGCCTTTGCAGGCATGCAGTTCCGGCAAAAAGTACGGAAGGATGTCGAGTTCCCATAAGTCTTCGAGTGCACGATCGGGATGAGCACCTGCAAGCATCTTCTCGAGCTCTTCGAGTTTGCGCGTGCCGGAGAGATGTTCGAGCAGCGGTGCCAGTTCTCGGAGTGCCTGATACGTTTCCGGATGATACTGCCCGCTGAGACGAGCACGGAAGCGGACGACGCGGAGAATGCGCAGGGCATCGTGGCGAATGCGAGTGGCGGGATCGCCGATGAAACGGATCAATCGTTCGGCAAGATCTTGTGCACCATCAAAAGGATCATAAAGTTCGCGGGAAATGGGATTCCAGTAAAGTGCATTCACCGTGATATCGCGCCGCTTTGCATCGTCTTCTCGCTTCCCAAAGACAACGCTTTCGGGATGTCTTCCATCGGATGCTTCATCATCTTCACGAAACGTCGTGACTTCGAACAGATGATTTTTCAGCGGCACACGTACGCTGCCGAGCACCGCAGAAGTCATATCGGTCTTCGGAAAAATCTTGGCTACCTGCTCCGGCAGGGCATCTGTCGCCATATCTATGTCCGTAGGAATGTGTCCAAGGATCATCTCGCGCACGGCTCCACCCACCCACCACGCGTCGAATCCCGCATCATGCAAACGCTCCACGATGTGGTACGCAGCAGTCCCGAGACTCGATTCGAGTGTGCTATCAATGATGCTCTTTGATAAAGCCATAGCGAAAGGTTATATCGTTCTATTGCTATATTGTTAGGCAGAAATACTCAATGACGCTTGCGGACAATATAACAATATAACCGTATAACAATTCCTTGCGCTTACTAAATAGATAATACTTATCGCATGCTTCAGTTTGCCGTTGCCGGCGTTCCCCTTTCCACTCCAAAGCCAGGCGGAACCGTGGAAGGGTTGAAGCACGCACATTCGCTCGGCATCGAAGCCATGGAAATGGAATGGGTGCAGAATGTTCCGAAGAATCCTGAGCGTATGGAGGAGATTCGCATCACTGCGAAAGAAGGTGATATGACGCTCACGGTGCATGCGCCGTATTACATCAATCTGAATTCGCCGGAACCTGCAAAGCTGGCTGCAAGCAAACGAAGGATCCTAGATGCCCTCACGATGTCCGAACTTGCGGGCGTGCGGTCCGTCTGTGTGCATCCTGCGTTTTATTTGGGACAAGATCCTGCAAAAGTATTCGAGAACCTGCGCCGTGCAACGGAAGATATTTTAAAGCACAAGAAGTTATTCCCGAACGTGAACCTTGCCTACGAAACCATGGGAAAAACGGCGCAATTTGGCACGCTGGAAGAAGTCCTCAAGCTCAGTAAGGAATTTGATCTGTACCCCTGCGTAGATCCCGCGCACATGCACGCCCGCACGAACGGCAAGATCAATTCTACGAAAGAATGGAACGAGATGTTCGACGCTTATGAGAAGTATCTGGGAAAGAAATCGCTGACGTATGTTCACATGCACTTCTCCGGCATTGCGTACGCCGCGCACGGCGAAAAACATCACTTGCCTTTGAAAGAAAGCGATGCGAAGTGGATGGATTTCCTGAAAGTCCTCAAAGACAGAAAGATCGGCGGAACAGTTGTTTGTGAGTCGCCGCTTCTGGAGAAAGATACGCTACTTATGAAAGAGACATATGATGCTCTGAAATAATGACCAATGACACAATGACCAATGACCAGGGAAGGCAATGTAGTTGGTCATTGGTCTCTGGTCATTGGTCATTTCTTTAATTACAGTAGTACTATCTCCCTCTCCATACTTATGAATATTGCCATCAATGGTTTCGGCCGCATCGGTCGTCAAGCACTGCGCATCATCCTAGGCCACCACAAAGACTTGAATGTCGTTCTGATCAATGATCTGACGGACGGGGAAACGCTGGCGCATCTCTTTGAGTTCGATTCCACGTACGGACGTTTTGATTGCGGTGGAGCCTGTTTTAAGGATGGCATGCTGGCAACGAAATTTGGAAAGATCCGCACAAGCGCATCCAAAGATCCTTCGACGCTGCCCTATAAAGAGCTCAAGGTGGACGTCGTGTTGGAATGCACGGGCAAGTTCACCAAGCGCGAGGAAGCAGCGCTGCATTTGAAGGCAGGAGCCAAGAAAGTGATCATCTCCGCTCCGTGCAGTGATCAAGCAGACGGCACGTTTTGCTTGGGCGTAAATGAAGAAACGTATGATCCCAAGACCATGCACGTGATTTCCAATGCTTCCTGCACCACCAACTCCCTCGCACCCGTTGCAAAGGTGTTGGATGATTCGTTCGGCATTGTGAGTGGTCTGATGACAACGATTCACAGCTATACCAATGACCAGAGAATCTTGGACTTCCCACACAAGGATTGGCGAAGAGCAAGGTCAGCTGCGGAAAACATCATCCCGACGAGCACGGGTGCGGCCAAAGCCATCGGTCTTGTGCTGCCGAAACTGGAAGGAAAACTGAATGGCATAGCCGTTCGCGTGCCCACTCCCACCGTGAGTCTTACAGATCTTGTATGTGTCCTTGAAAAGCCTACAACAGTCGAAGAAATCAACGGAGCCCTAAGGGAAGCCGAAAAAGGGCGCATGAAGGGAATCCTCGGCGTGGAAGAGAAGCCTCTCGTCAGCAGCGACTACCGCGGCGATCCGCGTTCCAGCATCGTCGATGCCCTCAGTACGATGGTCATGGGCGGCACACTCGTAAAAGTCTACACTTGGTACGACAACGAGTGGGGGTACAGTAATCGACTGGTGGAACTTGCAAAATTCGTCGGGAAGAGCTTATAGTTGCCTTGGATCCATATTTGCATTATTTATTATCTGTTGTATAATAGAATTCATGTTCTTCCCCTCCTCTCTCATGACAGATCGAAAGTTCGAACCCAACGAACAGCTGATCATCAAGGATGAAATGGGTAAAAGACGGGTAGCGTCCTACGTAACGCAAGTGAAACGAGGTGAGATGACATTGGTCCTTGCCAAGTTTTTTTCTGAGTTGCCTCGTTCTCCTTTGGATAAAGCTCGCGAGAATCCCGCCACTATAAAAGAGTATGAAGTGGCTGTTCCGATTGAAAATGTGCGTAAAATGCCGGCAGGACCAGCCGTCAAAAACGTTGCGGAGCAATCTGCGTTCTGATGCTCACTCATTTTTCTTAAAAAGACAGGATTGCGGCTTTCACTTTTGAACGCAAATCTTGCATGGCCGCAGCAATATCATCGCCAACACCGTAGAAGTCCGAATACTCACCATCGCCCAAATCAAGATAAGCGATTGTTCTTTGGTAAACGTCCTTATACGTGTGAACCGGGAATCCCAAGGCCTTTCCTTCTTCAAACAAACCATCACGAGAAAGTCTTTCTATTAGTCCCTGCTCAGATGCATCGGGTGCCATGCGGAAAATTTACTTGTCCTTCTTCTTGTCGTCAACGACCTCCGCATCCACAACATTCTCTTTCTTTGCATCTGCAGCAGCATCGGATGCTTGATTGTCTTGACCGGCTGCATAGACGGCCTTGCCGATTTCCTGTGCTTCCAGACCAAGCGCCTCAGTCGCCTTTTTAAGATCCTCCAGCGAGACATCTTCTTTCTTCAGCAGATCTTTCAGATCATTGATCTTCTCATTCACTTTCTTCTTGATGGGATCCGCAATTTTCGCATCGTGCTCACGCATCTGCTTTTCCAGACTGAAGATGAGAGCATCTGCACTGTTCCGTGCATCGATCAACTCACGTTTCTTCTTGTCTTCCTCGGCATTCACTTCCGCATCTTTGCGCATCTTTTCCACTTCATCTTTGCTTAAGCCCGTCGAGCCCTGGATGGTGATGTGCTGCTCCTTGCCTGTGCCTTTATCTTTGGCTTTGACACTTAGGATTCCGCTGGTATCCAGATCGAACGTCACTTCCACCTGCGGCATGCCGCGTGGTGCCGGCAGAATGCCATCCAAGATGAAACGACCGAGGGATTTATTGTCGCGTGCAAATTCGCGTTCGCCTTGGACGACATGAATTTCGACCGACGTTTGATTGTCCGCGGCCGTGGAGAACACTTGGCTCTTGCTCGTTGGAATCTTGGAATTGCGTTCGATCAACTTGGTCGCGACTCCTCCCAGTGTTTCTATGCCCATGGAGAGCGGCGTCACGTCCACAAGGACAATATCTTTGTGGATATCCCCGCCAAGAACGCCTGCTTGGATGGCTGCACCGATTGCGACAACTTCATCCGGATTCACCCCTTGGTGCGGGTCTTTGCCGAAGAGTTCCTTCACGCGTTTCACAACTGCAGGCATGCGTGTCATGCCGCCCACAAGGACAACTTCATCGATGTCTTTCTTGGAAACGCCTGCGTCTTTTAAGGCTGCCTCACAGGGGCCAACCGTGCGATCAATGAGCGCAGCAACCAGCGCTTCCATCTTTGCCCGCGTCAGCTTCATGTTCAAGTGTTTTGGGCCGCCGGCATCGGCAGTGATGAACGGCAAATTGATGTCCGTTTCCGTCGCAGAGGAGAGCTCGATCTTGGCTTTCTCTGCGGCTTCCTTCAGGCGCTGCACGGCGATGTTATCTTTGGAAAGATCCACGCCTTGATCCTTTTTAAATTCCGCCAAGATCCAGTCGATGATTGCTTGGTCAAAATCATCGCCGCCGAGGTGCGTGTCACCATTCGTCGCGACCACTTCAAACACACCGTCCCCAAGCTCCAGGACAGAAACATCGAACGTGCCGCCGCCCAGGTCGTAGACGATGATCTTTTCGTTCTTCTTCGCTTTGTCGAGTCCATACGCGAGCGCAGCAGCTGTTGGCTCGTTGATGATGCGCACGACCTCCAAGCCGGCGATCTGCCCGGCTTCTTTTGTTGCTTGGCGCTGCGAGTCATCGAAATACGCCGGCACCGTGATCACGGCTTTCGTGACGGTGGATCCCAAAAATGTTTCCGCGTCTTTCTTGAGCTTTTGGAGCACTTTCGCACTCACTTCCTGCGGGAGCATTTCTTTTCCATCGATGACGATAACGGCGCGGTCTTCTTTGCCTTTCTTCACGTGAAATGGAACGTTCTTCGCCTCTTTTTCGACTTCGTTATAGCGATGCCCGATGAAACGCTTTGCGGAAAAGATCGTATTCTTGGGATTCGTCACAGCCTGGCGCTTGGCGGACACTCCCACCAAGACTTCACTTCCTTTGAATGCCACGACGGAAGGAGTCGTTCTGTTTCCTTCTGCATTGGGTATCACCGTCGGTTCGCCGCCTTCGATGACGGAAACGCAGGAGTTTGTGGTGCCCAGGTCGATACCAATAATCTTGCTCATAGGAGATTCGTAAATTGTCACTCAAGAGTTTAGAGTGATAATTTTATCGAGTCAAGAGATCTCGTGCTGATCTTTAGCCCTGAGCAGTCAAAAAAACCTTCTCCGAAAGTTTTCTGGGAACGTCTTCGTACTGTTCGATAAATGCGATCAGTATTCTTTTTGTATGACTGTCCTCGATATGCTCCTTCAAGATGAGCATGAGCGAATACGTCTGCTCGGATTGCGAGATGACATTGGACAAAATAAAAGCCATCTCCGGCGTGATTCCCAGTTCACAGAATGCCTCCATTTGCAGAGTCAGATTTTGATTCATTTCTCCCCATTATAGGGAAATTTGAGCAAAAAATCAAGGATCGGAGCTGTGCTTTTTCCCTAAAGCATGCGACAATTCGCATATGTTCTTGGACGAAGCAATCATAGAAGTGCGCGGCGGCAACGGCGCGCGCGGCTGCGTGAGTTGGCGCCGCGAAAAGTTCGAGCCCATGGGCGGCCCCGACGGCGGAAATGGCGGCAAAGGCGGCGATGTGATTTTCAAAGCGGATGAAAATACCGATACCTTGAGTGATTTCGCGAGTCGCAAACGCTTCGAAGCGCCGAAAGGAAGGTTTGGGAGCAGCAACAATAGAAACGGTCATGGAGGTGATGATCTCTTCCTTCCTGTGCCACCCGGCACGCTGATCTACGAAATCACCGATAAAAAAGAACCTGTGCTTCTGGCGGATCTCTCCATGCACGATGATCAAATGATTATTGCGCGCGGAGGACGCGGCGGGTACGGCAACGCGCACTTTAAAAGCTCCACGCGCCAGGCGCCGGACTTTGCGGAACTCGGCGAACCGGGGGAGAAGAGGACGCTCAAACTTGAGCTGAAGCTGGTCGCAGACATCGGCATCATCGGGTACCCCAGCGTCGGCAAATCCACGCTGATCTCCGTCGTCAGTTCCGCAAAACCGAAAATCGCGGATTACCCGTTTACGACATTGATTCCAAACCTGGGCGTCGTGAACGTTGCGGACAGATCATTCATCATCTGCGATGTCCCGGGGCTGATTGAAGGCGCAAGCGAAGGCAAAGGACTTGGCCACGAATTCCTCAAGCACATTGAACGCTGCGGGATTCTTCTGCATGTGCTGGATGTCTCCCGCGGCGATGCCGATCAATTGATCAAGGATTACAAAGCCATCCGCAAAGAACTGGAGTCACACTCCCCCACGCTCGCCAAAAAGCGCGAACTCGTGATCTTGAACAAGATCGATCTTTTTGGAAATGATGCGAGCCTGTACGAAAAAGAATTGAAGAAGGCCGGCATTGCCGTGTACAAAAGCATTTCCGCCGCCACGCGTTTCGGCACGGATGCATTGATGAAGGCACTGCTGCCGATCGCCCTGGAGGAACGCGGCAAGCGGCAAGATTTCTTGGAAGAGGAAGAGCGAAAAGCGGAAAAAGAAATCACGGTGCTCCGTCCGCACATGGAATCCGAACGCATGGGAGCCTTTCGCCTGGTGAAAGGAAACGGCATGGTGGTGGTGCGCGGCAAGCGCGTGGAGCAATTTGCGAGCATGACGGATTTCGGGAGTGAAGGCGCCATGCGCCGGTTCCAAGATGTCATCGAACGCATCGGGCTCAAGCGCGCCATCAAGCGGGAGAGCGATGAGAACACGCAGATCTACATCGGTGATGTGCGCGTGGATCAATATTTAAACTGAAAATCCTCATGGACGCCCGTCAATAATAATCGTGTCGCATCGCTTTGAATTTTCTCCGAGCCCTCGTGCAAGCGAAAAAGATTTTTGCCGTGCAAATGTGTGCACGGGGAAAGTTTTTGCTAAGGTCACTCCCTTTCCTTCCCTCGATGGTATGCGACAACTCATTCGACTTCTTGTCATCTTACAAGTCTGCAGTCCCCTCTCCGCACTTGGTGCGACTGCTCCGGATCCTTCCGAGAAACTATTGGTGAGCCGTGCGGAATTTATTCGACTGGTGATGGACGACACGTACGCAGACGACGTGGATCTGCAAAATTGTTTCCAAAACATCGCACCGGATCCACGCAGACCCGTTTCGTACACGCATTTGTTCAAAGATGTCTCCAAAGATGTCGGGTACGGACTGGATCTTTGCCAAGGCATGTTCGTCGGTATCGTGAACGGAGACCCCGATGGTCTGTTCAGACCCGGAAAGGCCGTGAATTTTGTAGAGGCGGCAAAGATCATCAGCAAAGCGTACGGCATTGCACCGCGTCCCAGTTTGCAACCGCAGCCGCGCGTCCCGTGGTACGAACCGTATCGCTACATCCTGGCACGCTGGGAAGCCATTCCACCGAGTGTGAAACGGTTGGATCAGCCGCTGACGCGCGCAGACGTCCGCTTCATCCTGAAAGCTCTTGCGACGGAAAAACCGGAAGTCGGTTTCCGCTACGAAGGCGGTGCACGACCTGTTGCATTCAGCCGCGTGCAGAAACCTGTGCGCGAAGGAAACACTCCCATGAGTATCGAAACGTATGAAGCGAAAAAAATACCGGTCACGTTCCTGCGTGCCACGGAACGTCCACGTCGCAGACGCGTGGAAATGACACCCGTGGAACGCCGCGTTGCTGCGAACACGCCTCTGCATGGCGGCAACTTCCGCATGCGACTATTGGGTACAGATGCGCTGCGGTATAGGCATTCGCGGAGGTAATCGCGAAAGAATTTTGTGGAGGAAAAACGATGCTTAGGACATCCTTTGAGCCATTCCATGCATCATGCCTCTCAAAACCAAACATTCACTATAATGGTTTTTTCGTACTTGAAGATCATTGTCGAGCTCTTGGATGGGTGGCTGTGAAATAACTTGGCGATCCTTCATAACCACCACACATCCAACCTTCGCGTTAAATTGTGCTACGAATTCTTCTTCTGCCTGTCCATAATGAGGTAGGCCAATGCCAGCCGGAACAGCAGTAAGATCAAATTTCCAGTTTCCTGTTTTTTCATCAAGTACTCCCTGGTCTTCCACACAAAATCGGTAGAGATTGTGCATTCGAGTGGATCTGAAGTATTCGTTAGCCAATAACAGAGCATCGTTTTGAGAAAGATTTTTTTCCGGAGATGGGACTGTTTCGATCATAGAGATGCGAGAAAAGGAAAGTGATTTACCTTAGCTTCCGATTAGCCGATGTCAACAATATGGTGGAGCTGAGGGGAATCGAACCCCTGACCTCGTCATTGCGAACGACGCGCTCTACCAACTGAGCTACAGCCCCAGAAAAATTTAAAATGACCGACGTGATATGCCGAGCGCAGTACTTTTTATCACGCTCTGCTTCGCAGAGCTAGGCAACTGACCTGCCTGCCGGCAGGCAGGGCTACAGCCCCAAAGTTTCGCTATTTTACAATAAGTCAGAATTTGAGAAAAGCTGCATTCAGCTAATTCTTTTTCCTCGATCGCGTCCACTCCACAATCTTCCCCATCTTCCTCTCGATGGGATCCGCTTTTCGAAGCCGTGATAGTTGAGCTCGCGTGAGGATGGGGAAATGTTTTATGGAATCGATATATTTTGGAACGTACCAAAGATCTTCTTCCGCTGTCATCCATCCTTTTTTATCGAGACGCGAAAGATCAATGGGATTCGTGAAGGAACGGAGAGTCTTTTTTCCATCATTCAAAAAATATTCATGGAAATAGGACATGACGAGTTCGCGAATGGTTTTGTACACGGGTTCCCGGTACCGCAGCACTCCATGATTCGTTTTACTGAGTGCGCCCCAGCATGCATCTTCCCGGAATACCGCGACGACGTGATCATCATCACTGGGAAAAGATTTGAGATCCAAAACCCAAGGCTTGCGACCGGAGAGTCGCAATGCAGCTGCCGCGAGCATGGCTCCTTCCATGCAGTGCGCTTTTCGCTCCCGCAGCACTCGCCGAGGCGAGAGGCACGTATCCGCAAAGTTCATGTGGAGTTCGCCAAGGAAATCCTGGATTTTCACGGGAGTGTTGAGTGACCTTAAAATGCGGAATTCTTTTGGATCCAAATCGTACATGTCAGCAGATTACATGGTGGCCCAGGCCAGAGTCGAACTGGCTACGCCTGCCTCTTCAGGGCAGCGCTCTACCGATGAGCTACCGGGCCACAGAGCGACAAGATCTTACCAAGAATCTTATCTATGAGAAGCCTTTTTTAAAGTATTGAAACACTCTAAGCCAGCCTCTACGCTACGATTGTACTCTCCACAACCTTGAGGATATGAACGCACTGCTATCAGCACCGCTGAACATCAAGAATATTCTTCTCCATCCAATCAATTTTTGGCTTGGAGTAAAAACTGGAAAACAAGCGCTGCCGACACTCCTCCTGGCATCGCTCTTGGGTGCCGGGTTCTGCTTTATATTTATCATGCTCATTATCAATACTATAACAGCGGAAGAATGGCAACGATTCGGAGCGCTGGAGCAACGGAGCGGATTGCCATTTTTTGTTCTTACTCTCATCGGCCTTTTCCTGGGATATGCACTTTTCTTCGGCATCATTCTTCTGGAGTCCGCAGGACTGCGTTTTTTCTCGTGGGTGTTTGGTGCCAAAGGCACATGGAAAACGAGCTTCAGGATTGCCGCCTTTGGCGCGACACCGCATCTTCTCTTCGGCTCCATTGCGCTTCTCTGGAGTCCGCTCATCAGCGGATTACTGTCTCTTGGCACGCTGTTTCTTCAAATACACGGAGTGAGTGTGTTGCATGAAGTGAATCTGATGAAAGCTGCGCTCATCACTATTCTCGCGCCGCTGATAGTTATGGTAACCCTGTTGTTGGGCGCGTTTCTCTTTGTTTTCACAATCGTTATGATTGCTGCTTTCTCTTGAAATACTTTTCAATCGCCTCTACAATACATCGCTACTTACTCCCCTCATCTTTATGCACAAACGATACGCACTCATTCTTCTTTCCACGACCATGCTGGCGGCGTGCCAAGCGCAGATTCTCCCAACAGATGAGGACTCATCTTCTTCCGCGACTTCCTCCGCTGCCGCTTCCGCCACGGATCCCGCAGAGGCCGTTTGGACGGAGATCCACCTGTGGGCTTCCACGACACTCTGGTCCGATGTGGAAGCAGGTACGAATGACAACGTCATTAACATTGACGAAGATCACATGATTCCTGCAGGCGCCATCCAGGCAACGTTTGTCACGGCGCCCGTCACGCAGGATGAATACAACGAGATCTTCATGGATGCTGATTCCCGCGATGCACTGGATGCGAAGCTGACCAAAGAAGGTTGGGTGCGCCATGTGGCGCTTGATGCGGATGGTGCCACAGGAACATCGTGGGGGTACAAAATGGACAGTGCTGAAGGCGTGCGTTTCTTGGTTATCTCCGCCAACGCAAGCGGCGAAGAATACGAGGCGAAGGTTTCGATAACCCATGCGCTGCCGGCCGACGCAGATCTGTAATCGTGCATTCTGATGATCTTAAAGGCCGGTGGGAGTCTCCCATTGGCCTTTTATAGAGCTATGTTGACCGCAAAATCACCCCTTTACGAGGGATACTTTCTTTGTCATCATGGGGCACTGTCTTCCTCTCCCTTTTTCCTATGAAAAACGTCACGCATCTCGCACTGGGCGCATCCCTTATTCTCGGCAGTGTCTTCCCGACTCCTTTGATGGCGGCTCCCGAGCCTCCACGAGAGGAACCGGCGACGATTTTTACACAAGGCGCAAACCCGGAATGGAATGCCACGCACGTGGATTACCACGGACTGCGGGAGGATCATCGTGCATACCACAAAGGGAGGGCGGTGGAGCACCAGGAATGGCACGCTCAGTGGAATGGTTTGGAAGGAACAGCCGAGTATGATCAAGTCCATCGCACGCAGCATGAAACGGTGAATGCCAGGCATCGCAGGGCGCACCGTGCGCTGTTGGAAAGCTACAATGCTACTACGACGGGCGGCGTCTCCATGCCTGTCGTCCCTGTTGCCAGTCCCAAGCCCGTTCCGACCCGCGAACGAAAGAGCCGCAGACTCATTGTTGCGGAGCACGAGCAGTGGCTGAGAGAACATGCCAAGCCGCTCAAGGAATAAGAAACGATAGGAACCTGCACAGCGAATGTAAGTTTTATGCGCAAAATGCGTCTTTTGTCGCATGGATCCGACTTCGCCTCGCTTCGCTCGGCTGCGCCGGACGAGGAATTCCGAGGAGGCATCACTGTTTTCACTATCGATTTTTGCGCCATTTTCTGACGCTGTTTTCGCCAAAGGAGAATTGGCGCGTTTTATGGAAGGAACCCCGGTGAATTTTGCATTGAATAACATTTGCTTTTTTTATGAAAAATGTTATAATATACATCAAATGCACCAAACGCACAAACACCTCCATCTTGCCGGTTTGCTCATACTCTTCCTGCATCTTGCGGTGTTTGCAGGTGTGCGAGGAGATGTGGCACAAAACGCCGCCGTGGTGTCGGAAAAGAATGCTCCGTCCATGCAACTTTTGGGAGCCGTCGCGAAAGCGGAAAAAACACCTGATACTCCCCTCTTTCGACAGGCAAAGCGCTTACAGAAACGCGTCCGCAATTTGACGCATGTCACGCCGAGCCTCTCGGTACTGGCGAAAGCCATCACGGAGCGAAAAGAGTTGTTCACCAAAACTCTGTCCGGTGCGTTGGTCGCCGATGGTCACACGGTCACACCGTGGATGATCACGCTGCATCGGTACCCGACATGGATCGAGCCGAAATTTTCCATGGGCAGCGCATCGTTCCGCATTGATGAAGATCGCATTCGTTCGCATCTGGAAACAAACGGCATCGACGGTCTCACCGCTCCCACGTCTGCAACCATCCTCAGCACCTTTGAAGATGACAGAAAGGTGCAACGCGCGGAAACCGATGAAGTGGCCAAGGCAGGCTACACGTTCGATGCCGAAGCATTCGCATCGGCCATCAAAGAATCGTTTGATGCCAATGCCACGGAAATCTCCCTGGCTGTCACGCGGACAGCAGGAACCATTGTGAATGCGACCGGACTTGATTTGGGTGAACTCACGCTGCTGGCGGAAGGACGCTCAAACTTTGCGGGATCCGTTCCGGGACGCATTGCCAACGTCCGCAAAGGACTCAAGGAGCGCGTGAACAACGTCCTGGTGCCGGCCGGAGAAACGTTTTCGTTCAACAGCACGCTGGGCGCGGTGACATCGCGGAACGGTTGGTTCGAAGCACTCGGCATTTTCAACGGCGATCAGCTGATACCCGTGACGGGCGGCGGCATCTGCCAAGTGGCGACGACCGTGTACCGCGCGATTTTGAACGCAGGCCTTCCCTTGGGAAAAAGAAAGGCACACAGTCTCTACGTGCTGTACTACGAAAAATACGGCGTGGGATTGGATGCCACGGTCTACCCCGGGCAACAGGATCTGACATTCGTGAACGACACGGGGAACCCCATTCTCATCCAGTCCCACTTCGACGGGTTTGAGGCGTATGTGACCATGTACGGAACCCCGGATGGCCGCGCCGTGTCGCTGGAGGGACCGTACTTCGCGGCAAACGCGCCGGAAGATCTGCGTACGAACAGCGAGCGAACGATCAAAAAGAACGAAATTGCATGGAAGCAGCACATCACGGCTCCGGATGGAACCGTCCAAACGCACACGCTCTTCTCTCGATACAAGAGCATCCCCAAGAGCATCGTGAAGAAGTACACCGAGCAGACGGTCGTGACGGTGCCGACGGAAAAGACGCATACCGCGGCGCCGGATGAAGTTTCGATGGCCCGATAAGCAGAAAGCGTAGAGCAGAAAGCAGAGAACAATTTAATATTTGGCAACTATCCCTTGACAGCTAGGAACGAGAAGAGTAGCCTTTAGGTACTTTCCTCCTCTTCCATGAAGTCTGCACGCCTCACCATTCTCAACTTCCATAAGACGTTTCCTGATAATGACACTTGTTTGCGCTTTCTCTTCGATGCACGTTTCCCGAAGCCGAAGTGTACGAAGTGCGGTGAGACTCGTTTCTACAAGCATCCGACCCGCGCTTGTTTCTCCTGCTACAACGGCTGCTCTCACTTGTGGCCGAAAGAGGGAACGATCTTCGACCATTCTTCCACTGATCTTGTAAAATGGTTCTTCGCTATCTTCCTCATGTCGCAGAGCAGGAATGGAGTGGCCGCAAAAGAACTGGAAAGGGCTTTGGGGGTGACATACAAGTGCGCTTTCCGCATCGGCCACCAAGTACGGAAGCTGATGAAGGACAACACCTTTTCGCTCTTTGGAGATATTGAAGCCGATGAAACAGCAGTAGGTGGAAAGAGGAAAGGAAAGAGAGGACGCGGAGCGGAGGGGAAGACAATCGTCTTCGGGCAGTTACAACGGAAGGGCATGATGAACGCCGCCATCGTGCCGAACGTAAAAGCCGCAACACTCCTGCCGCATTTTCAGAACAATATCGCCAAGGGCAGCAAACTGATGACGGATGAATTGAGGAGCTATAAGAAGATTGCTCGGCTCCTCGATATGCAACACGACACGGTAGAGCATGGCGCAAAGCAGTACGTTAAAGGTTCAACGCACACAAACACCATCGAAGGCTTCTGGAGCCAGCTTAAAAGGTCACTGGACGGCACTCACCACGTTATTTCCCCGAAGATGCTCCACGCTTACGTTTCGGAGTTTCAGTGGAGGTACAATCATCGGAAGTCGGTGACTCATCTTTTTGATCTTCTCCTTTCACGCGTGTCTTCGCTGCAAGGTTAAGGAGCTTGAAGAAGCGGTCTTTGTCCGTTGATTCGTTTCTCATGGGGGATATAGTAGCACAAGTATTCAATTCCCATCTTTTCCATGAGTAAACGAAAGAAGAAAGAGAAACCAAAGCGTGATTTCGGGGTGGCCGATCCACGTCATTTCTTTTGTGACCGTGCCTTCATTATCCAATCGAAGGAACACTTCCTATTCGCTTTCCAAACAGGCAGCGTAGTAGAGGGGCAATATGTCTTTACCCCAACACATGCAAAACGCTTAATGCTACGTTTACAAGAGAAGATTGCAAAATGGGAAGAGGAAAACGGGGCAGCAATTGAAGCTGAATTACCAACAGAAGAATGACAGGGGAAATACTTTCCTCGTGTGTTTGCCCAGCCTGCACGTGTGATGTTGATTCAGCGCGTATTGCTTTGGATTATTTGATTGAGCATGGGGGAATTGTTACTAGTATCCTTGCTTTAGTATATGGTTTGGGAAACGGAACTTGTTGGCTTGTTATGAATCAGTTTCAAAATAATAGGAGATTTGAGGAGCTAGAAAAAAGATCACGTGGGGGTGGTGGTAATGGGATCTCTCCAGATGATTTTAAGGGTGGTACTAGCCAAAACACCACCCCAACAACTTTTAGTCCTAGTGACGCGAGTGCCCCCTCCAGTAAAACCAGCGAATTGCAATCGCCAGTGTAATCACGGTTGCACACATCGCACCTGCCCAAAAGCCAATGATGAAGTAGTCAGGATTCATAGAGCCTTCCCTGTCACGGTGGTAAAAGAGTAAATCATAAGTTCCTAGCTGTTAAGGGATAATCACCTAATATTTTGCTTTTTGCTCTACGCTCTGCGCTTTTCGCTTTTTTGCTTTCTGCTTTTCACGATGGTACAGTTTGCATCGATTACTTTTACTTTTTTTCACACTGACACATGCCTTTCGACTCTGCGGAAAAATCCGCTTCCTCCAATAACCCGTGGTTTGTCGTCTCCGTCGGCCTCATTTGTTTGATGGTTGGCTATGGCGCGGCCTCGCTGAATGTGTTCGGCGGCGGACTCCTGGCCGGGAATCCCACCGTTGCGAACAATCCCCCGAACGCGCCGAATGTTCCTCCTCCACCGGCGCCTCCGGCAGAAGAAGCCGGCGACGTTCCGGAAGTGACCGCAGAAGATCACATTCGCGGCAATCCGAATGCGGCGGTTACTATCGTTGAATATTCCGATTACGAATGCCCGTTCTGCATACGTCATCATCCCACCATGAAACAGGTGACGGAAAAATACGGCGATGACGTCAACTGGGTCTACCGTCATTTCCCGCTGAGCTTCCACCCCAAAGCGGAACCCGCGGCCCTCGCCTCGGAATGCGTGGCGGAATTGGGCGGCAACGACGCCTTCTGGAAGTTTACGGACACCGTGTTCGAGGAAGGAAATTACGATTATGCGGCAATTGCAAAAGATTTGGGGCTCAATGCTTCGCAATTCGACTCCTGCCTTTCCGGCGCAAAATACCGTGACAAAGTGAATGCACAAATGTCCGGCGGTTCCGCCGCAGGCGTGGACGGCACGCCGGGCAGCATTGTCATCAACAACAAGACGGGCGACACCAGGCTGATTTCCGGAGCGGTGCCCGCCTCCAGCTTCGAGAGCGTCATCGACGCAATGCTGCAGTAACCATGCTCAAAAAGAGATCAATCCGCCGCGGCGGATTGATCTCTTTTACGTGCGCGGACGTCTTGTCTTTGCATGACCGGACGCTATACTGGATATCCATTCCTTTTCGCATCCATGAAGAAGTATTTTCTTGTTCTGACGAGCGTCCTGGGCATCCTCACCCTGGCCGCATGCAAACCGGCTCCCGCGCCGGATACCATGGTGGACGAACTGCCCGTGGAAGAACCCGAGGTGATGGAAGACATCACGTACGAAGGAGTTGTGGAGGCCGCCGGCATCAGCATTTACATGGAAGGATCGCATCGTTTGATGCTCCCCGGCGCAGATTTCATCCTGCTCCAGAGCGAGACGGTGGACTTGAACGGCTACATGAATGAAGAAGTGACGGTGACGGGCGACGTGCGCTCCACCGTGGAAGCCGGAGGACTCATCATGGACGTGGAACGCATTCGCCTGATGCGGCAAGCATCGTCTTCCGTCGAGTCCTCCATGGACTCTTCCGAACGTTCCGAAGAAATGGCCTTGAGTTCTCTCTCTTCGGCGGCATCGTCCCCCACAGCTGTTGCATCGGCATCATCCGTCGCCTCGGCTGCGGCTTCTGTCTCGCCTTCCTCCCTCGCTCCGGATCAATCCGCCGTCATGCAGGAACGAACTGAAAAAATGGCAAAGGATGATGCGAACGAAGGATGGACGCAGCAGTACTGCTCTTCGCACATCGGCTTCTGCATTCCCGTGCACAAGAACTGGTGGTTCAAATCCTTCGGCACCACGACTTCCTATCTCTGGCATGTGGAACTGGGACCCGAGGAATTGCAAAACCTGGGTGACGGCCCCCTCGTCGTCAATTTGCTTTCCGGCACTCTCAGCGGTGCAGCCGACAAAGAAGTGAAGACGCAGGGCAACTACACCGTGGGGTACCGCGCGTGGACGGACAACCGTCACTTTGAAATAAGCGCTCCTTCGGAATTGCAGGAGGCCGTCCGACATATTACGGCGGCTCTGGAAGCCTCGGAGACGGAGTAGCAAGACATAAGAAAGTGTCCTACACTTGCTTGTGATGCCTCTTTTTACGTACGTTGGAGTGACTGGCGACGGCAAAGTCGTTCGCGGAACCGTTCGTGCCTTAAGCGCGCAAGCGGCCAGGGATTCCTTGAAAGAGATGCAGCTGCAAGCGCAGGAATTGTATGAAACGCCGGAAGGAGCACCCGCGCCTGTGGTTACCATGGAACCGATGGCTGCACAGCCGGCCGCCCCCGCAAAACCTTCCGCATCTCCCTGGAAGATTGTGGAAGAGCGACCGCAATTCGATGCATCTCCCTCGCCGGTCACCGCCTCGGAACTGACGAAGGAACATGTGAAATATTTCCCGCTCACAGACACGCTGCGACTCTACGCAGGATGGCTGCTCTCCTGGTACTTTTTGATTTTCGCATTCGGCTCCTACGATTTCACACGCGATCTTCCCATCAAGATTCCACTGGTGTCCGGTCTCTTCCAATCCCCTGTCATCATCAGCTTCGCCTTGGGAGCGTTCCTCTTTTTACTCCTCACGGAAATGCATAAACAACTTGGCAAAGGCATGGGGAAAGGACTGGCACTCGCCGCTGTCGGAACGGGAGTATTTGTGTTGTATAGGATGAACATGTAACGAGGAATTAGGTGGTAGGGAGTAGAAGGTAGAACTTTGTCGATACAAAAAATCGGGCTACCCCCTACAACCTACTCCCTATCCCCTATTAGAGTCCAAGCTGCTTTCTTATTTCATCCGCCTGCGACTGCTCTTCCTTCTGTGCGGTCTTTTGAACCATGAGCGATTGCAAGTCTTTCCAGTCCTCCGTGTGCTTCTGTTCAAGCTTCATGAGTTGCAGCAAGTGTTTGGGCGAAAGCTCACCGAACTTGCGGCGCTCTTCTTCCAAGATCTTCTGCAGTTCATCTATCTGGAATTGCGAAAGTTTGGGAACCGCCTGGATGATGCGCCACTTTTCATCGCGTGTGAGGGAGATGCTGCCGCGCAGCAATGTCAAAAATATTTGCTCATCAAAGGTTGTTTCCGGATGCGCGGGCACTTGGATCTTGTCGTTCGATAATTTTGCGGCGATGGTTCCGAAACGGTAGTCCTTTACTTCGCCAAGGATGCGAATGTCTTCGTCGTCGTAGCCCATCTCTTTGGTTGCCACCGTGCCCGGAGGCGGCGGAGGCGGTCCTGCATCTTGTGGAGGCGGAGTTGTTCCATCGCCCTGCGCACCTTGTCCCGGAGGCGGAGGGGGTGGCGGCGGAGGCGACGCAAATACCTTCGTAGGATCCAGCCCCTCATCGGGAATGGGATCTCCGGGGCGCGGAGGATTGCCGCCTATGGTCTGGTCGTCTGCCATAAAGTACGACCTAGTCTAGCAGCCAAAAAGCATCTGACAAATGCATTTATTGATATGAAAGGAAGCTTCCAAGGCGACCCTAATCGTCATATCCGAAAAATAAAGGATGCGGACTTTTTAAAGCACATTGCCTTTCACTCTCTGGTTGATAAGGACTGCGAAATATAGAAGGGAAATCATTACCACCATCATCTTTCAACTCTGTATTCCCATACTTTTTCTTATACCATTCCGTTTCTTCCGCACTGAGAGCAGTGCCAAGCCTTAATCGGTTCACTGCAATACTATGATTGACTGTTTTGTACCCCTTGCTGGCAGTTTCAAACCCTTCTGCTACAAACGGATACTCCTTCTTAGCTGCACTAAGGCCGTCGCTCTGAATCATATTTAAATACCGGCGATTTATATAGTCTTGCTCATCGATCCAAACTTCTTTGCCTCCAACCTGCCAGTTAGAAATATTCATAAAATTTTTAAGAAAAAAATGAGAATGCTTGCAAAGATTAGGTGCTCATTTTTTTGAGTCAACAAAGTGAGATCTCGATTTGCATTTTTCCTTCATGAAAGCCAAAACTACACCGTTACCTTTTCTTTGATGCCGAGCATTTTTTCCGCAGCGCGGCGCGCACGCACGACAAGTTCGGGGTTCAGCAAGTTCCCGACGGTGAGATCCGGAATGCCGCTCTGGCGAAGTCCATAGAGTTCGCCGGGACCGCGCAGTTTCAGATCAATTTCCGCGAGCATGAACCCGGAGTCGTGGTCTTCCATTGCTTTAAGTCTCGGTGATCTGGCTTGCGATTCGCTCGTCGTAAAAAGAAAGCAATAGCTTTTGAAATCTGATCTCCCGACACGACCGCGCAACTGATGCAGCTGAGCAAGTCCGAATCGTTCCGCACCTTCTATTACGATGATCGTGGCGTTCGGCACATCGATGCCGACTTCGATCACAGACGTCGAAACAAGAATGTCTGATTTCTTGTCTTTGAACGCACGCATTATTTCCTGTTTTTCCTCGGGATGCAAACGCCCATGCAGCATGGTGACTGTCCGATGTGGAAATTCTTTCTGCAGACGTTCCATCTCCGCCGTCACATTTTTCGCCTCTTCCAATTCAGCGGATTCGGAGATCAGCGGACAGATAACGAACACTTGCCGCCCGGATTCGATCTGCGTGTCGATGAATCGTTCCACCATGATGCGATCCTTGGGTGCGACGACTTTGGTTTCGATGGGCTTTCGCTTACCCGGTTTTTCGAGCAAGACGGAGAGATCGTGATCTCCAAAGGCCGTGAGCGCGAGCGTGCGCGGAATAGGTGTGGCTGTCATAGAAAGGAAATGCGGGCTGCCTTTCTCCCGCAGACGCTGCCGCTGCATCACACCGAAACGATGCTGCTCATCGACAATCACCAACCGAAGATCTTTGAAACGAACTTTTTCTTCGATAAGTGCGTGCGTTCCAATGACAATGTCGATGGTGCCGGCTGCCACGCGCATACGCACATCATCGGCATCCGACTTCGGCATCGATCCCGTCAAAAGCGCCACTGTGGGCAATCGAAATTGAATTGTTTCTTGTGTCTTATGTCTTGAGTCTTGCGCCTGAAGAAAGGAATGAAAATGAAGAAGCAATCTCGACACATTCTCCAAGTGCTGCCGCGCCAATACTTCCGTCGGCACCATCAAGACACACTGGCCGCCATGCGAGAGCGTGTTTGCCATCACGGCAACAGCCACAAGTGTTTTGCCGGAGCCGACATCGCCCTCCAGCAAACGTGACATCGGCACATCGCGTTCCATATCTTTCAGAATCTCGTAGATGGAAATCTTCTGGCTTTTTGTCGGCGTGAACTTGAGCGATGCGAACAACGCGCGAATCAGTTCGATGTTCATCGGCGTCTTCAAACGATCCTGCGTTTCCCCTTGCCACTCTTGTTTGCGCGACAGTGCCTCCGCTTGCACCCGATACATCTCCTCAAATGCCATACGGTCACGGGCAGCTTTTATCTCTTCGGGCGTTTCGGGAAAATGCAGCGCTGCGATGGCAGCGCTGCGACGCATCAATCCTTCTTCTTTGATGAGTTCCTCCGGCAATGTTTCCGGCAGGAGCGGTGCAACTTCGCGCACGAGGATCATCTTCTCCCGCAGCCACTTGGTGTTGATGATGTCATGCTGCGGATAGATGGGGACGAGACGACCGGCATGCACAAGAGGCCGCTCCCCTCCCCGTTCAAATTGCGGGCTCTGCAGCTGCAGCTTGTACCCGTTTTCGATTATCTTTCCTGTGAGCACCACTTCATCACCGTCTTTCAGCATCCTTTTAATATGCGGCTGATTGAACCAGATGACATCGGCCGTGGAACCTTCGGTGTCCGTGATCTTTCCCGTCACCATGGCTTTGCGCCCGCGGGTATACACCAGCTTGAGATGATCGATGATGCCACGAATCGTGACTTTGGTATCCAGTGGCACTCCGAGGATCGTTTGAATTTGTGTGAGGTCTTCGTGTCCGCGCGGCAAATACAAAAGAAAATCCATCACTGTTCGGATCTCCATATTCTCCAAAGCAGCCAGATGGTCTTTCGTGGTGCGGAGGATGCCCTTGAGTGGCGTCTGGAGTTCCATCACAAGAAGGATAGCAAAGAAACCAGGGAGACCAATGAAACCAAGGATATATAAAAGCCTCTCCTTGGCTTCTTTGGTCTCATTGGTCTCCTCCCGGAATCACGAAAATCTCACGATCTACCGCTCGAGAAGATCCCTTAACATGGATTCGCTGGGGAAGCTCGTCATTTCGATGACTTGTCCCGTTCCACTGAGGAGAATGTGCGTGTCTTGCGTTGCAACGCCGAACCGTTGCCGCAAAGCTTTCTCTGCATCGTAGTTCACTTTGTAGGTGTTGATGACAATGTCCTCGGTCTCGTCGTACCACGCGGATAGTCGTGCATCGTTCGCTCTGCAGTACGGACACCACGGTGCGTAGAAGAAGAGGAGCGATTTCCGGCCGTTGCCGATGACTCCTTTTTCATACGGAAGATATTTCCCCTGCACGATCATTGATGATGAACTGTCTGATGATACGGCATTGCCGGAGGAAGAAGATGTGGCACCGACGCGAAGTCGGTAAATGATTTCCGCCATCTCCCCGCGCATCAGGAATTGATCGAAACTTCGCACCGAAGCGGGAATGGCGCCGCGTTCCGCGAGCACATCCACGTACGGCCGATACCAGTCCGGCGCTTCATCGCCGATGATAAACCCATTCGCCCGCACGATGATCTTCGCCGCTTCTGCAATGTTGATGTTTTGCTCCGGGTGAAATGTCTCGTCGGGATACCCGCCGATGATTGCAAGCTCGAATGCGTGTCGCAGGTACGGGATGTACCATGCGCCGCTTTCGATATCCGAAAACTCAAGTCCTGCCGTCGAAAAGACATCGAATCCGGAAGGATCTGCCTCTGGCGAATACCCGAGCACCGAACCGATGACGATCTTTGTGAACTCCGCGCGATTGATGAACCGATTCGGCTTGTACGAGCCATCCGCATATCCTTTCACGATGCCTTGCGTCTCCATCCACGTGATCGCCTCAGCCTGCGGATGATCTGCGGACACATCGATGAATGCCGCCAGTGCGGGCTCGGCACTCGCAAAAAAAGACGTGAACAAAAGGAGAAGAGCAATGCGCATGGAACAAAAATGGATTGGAAGCCACAGCGTACCACACAATGCAATTCATTGCAGGGCTCAAAAAGGCATTTTCCGCGGTTCTTAGAGGGATAAAACCTCCTGTATAGTACGCGGCGATGACACGATCATTTCGATCCTTCGCGCGATGTTTTTTTCTTCTGATGGTGATCCTGCTCGCTTCCTGTCAGAATCTTGAAACAAAAAGAAAATTATTGCATCAGTTTCCGGAGCAGCAAGCATCCCCCGATGCCGCTGTCCTGACGGATGACGCCGTCATGAAAACTTTTGTGCAGATGAACGGTCCCGTCGCCACCATGGAAGCGCTCACTGCGGCGTCGCATGCTGCGGGACAAGACTGCCACAACCGAGCACACGAACTGGGGCGCATGAGCTACGAAGAATTCGGGAGTGAAATTTTCAAACTCGTGCTGCCCGAATGCCACTCCGGTTTTTACCACGGAGCCATCGAGGCGTTCTTCCATAAGAACGGGACGGACGGACTTCGGGCAAATTTGAGCACGATCTGCATCGACGGCCTCAATGGATTTTTCACGCATCAATGTCTGCACGGCATCGGGCACGGCCTCATGGCTTGGTCCGATTACGATCTTCCCGCCGCATTGGAGTACTGCAACCTGCTGCCCACCGGGAGCGGACAGAGTTCTTGCCGCACGGGAGCATTTATGGAAAATATTGTGGGTTCGTTGGACAACTCACCGGAAGCCAAGCGCCGCGGCCATATTTCCAAATTCGTTTCCGATAATCCGCAGTACCCGTGCACCATCGTAAAAGACGAATACAAGAATGATTGTTATTTCCTGCAGACAGACAGGATGGCAACGCTATCGAAGACGGGATTCGAAGGCGTTGCGCGCGAATGCGAGAAAGCGCCGGACAGGTATCAATCCTCATGCTTCGCCAGTATGGGACGCACCATCGGCGGGCAGATGCGAGGAAAGCCTGCGGAAGCCATTCGCAATTGCCAATTCGCACAAGCGAACAAACACCGCATCCAGTGCATCTTGGGCGCGGGACAAGATACGTTTTGGGATAAGCACGGCGAAGATCTGGCTCTGGAATTTTGCGCGTTGGTTCCGGCCGACGAAGGAAAAGAGGATTGCTACGACACCATCATCGGACGTTCGCGCGCAATCCTGACACCGGAAGATCAACCGCACTTCTGCTCGCGCTTGCCCACAGAGTATCAATCTGCTTGTATGGTTTCCGCATGAAGAGGAAAACTCTCATCACTGCGACGGTCATCATTATCATTGCAACAGCAGCAGGCGTGTATGCCGCAAAGGCGCACCTTTCCTTTTTCTCATTCTGGAAACCGATCCAAGTGACGGAAACAATCACGATGGCAGCGGACGCATTTGAACCGAAAGAAATTTCCGTCTTCAAGAACACCAACGTGTGCTTTAAGAATGAGGATGATGAAGAGCGCTGGCCTGCCAGCAACATCCATCCCACGCATGGCATCTTCCCGGAATTCGACCCGAAAGAGCCTGTCGCCCCCGGTGACATGTGGTGTTTCCAATTCAAACGCACAGGCATCTGGCGTTTCCATGATCATCTGTTCCCGGAGCTAACAGGCGTTATCACCGTGCGAGGCAGCTAAAGATTCCAACCATCCTGGGGGAACCTGCACTGATCGCAGGTATTCAGCCGCTCCCGCTTCACCAAAAACGCGGACAAGCTCATCGCGTGCCGCCAATTGTGTTTTGAACAGTGCAAGCATTGTTTCTTGATCATACAAACTCACTTTCATCTTCTCACTTATTGCATTGAAAAGCCGAGCTGTATTCAATTTCCCTTCAATCCGAATGGGCTTATTTCCCAAAGAACTCGCTTCAGCATTCATACAATCATAGTGTTACTTTGCCCGGAAATAATCAAAGTGTCGTAAAAGCTCAAGAAATGCTATAATAGATACGATATGACCGACTTCTCCAAGCTGATCGGGCAACACAAAAATCTCTCCGAGGATGCGCAAAAGCAGGCGGGAAAGGCAATCAGTGGTGCTATGAAACCGGAGCACTACGAATTTTTGAAGTTGATTGCGAAACTTATCCAAGAAAACAAGATCGATGTGTATCGACCCGAAACGTTTTTCACGGATGCATATCAGAAATTGGATGCCGCGAAGAAAGCGAAAGTGGATCTTGCGACGGTGAATATTGCCGATCTTCTGCGCCACACTGCGGATTTTTACTTGTCCAAGCAAACACCGGACGAGAGCCCGCATTTAATGACAATGATTGATCAGCTTGTTGCAATGAAGCAACGTGTTGAGAAACAATACGGTGACGTGTATAAATTCTAATCAGCCTATGACAAAAAAAGTCGCACCACAGGAGTCCTCGAATGAACATCCCGAGCTTCATGAGTATGGACGAGAGCGCGCAGAAATTCAGCAAAAAACGGCTGACGATCTGGCCATGCTGGCGAAAGAAATCGAACAAAAGAATAAGGTCGATGTGCTCTATAAAGAAATTGGAACACTCGCATAACCTACCGAAGCGGAAGATCTCGATCTTCCGCTTCGGAGTGAATCCACTGAATGCGTGTGTCATTTTTCCACCACGTAGTTTGCCTTTTCGCATACTGCCGTGTTTTCGCCGCGATGGCTTCTGCCAAAGCGGGCGAATAAATTCGCCCCTTCTTTTGGTGCGTTAACCGCCGACTTAAGTCGGCGGTTAACGCTTGGTTATTAAGCAGCCAATTTATTGGCTGTTCCTGAATCGATCCCGATTCGATGGCATCCATGATTTCCTTATAGCCATGACTCTTCATCCCGGGATCGTTTTTCGTGTATCCCCTCTGCATCAGCTGCTGAACTTCCTCGATCCAGCCAGCTTCGAACATCTGCTTCGTTCGCGTATCGATTCGTTTCATGAGTTCTTCACGCGGCCATTCGATGCCGAGAATCAAAAGATCATATTCCGATTTTGATTTTTTCTTGGATACAGATGGTTTTGTTTTTGTTATTTCGAAGATCTCCATCGCACGGACAACATACAGTTTGTTGTTGGGATGAAATGCAGCTGCCGTTTCCGGATCAACCTCCTGCAACTTTTTGTAGAGTGATGCGCCGCGATCTTGATCGTATTCTTCCTCCAATCGTTTTCGGAGATCCAGATCTGCAGATGGCTGTAGTTCGAGTCCATCGATCACGACGCTGATGTAGAGCATCGATCCCCCAACGAGCATCGGCACGTGTCCCCTGCTCCGAATTTCTTCAATCACTGCTTTCGCTTTTTCCTGATACCACGCAATGGTCACGTCTTCTTTCGGATCCAACACATCAAACAGATGATGGGCAATCCCCTGCTTCTCTTCCTCTGTAATTTTCGCGGTGCCGATATTCAGGTGCTTATAGAGCTGCCTGGAATCCGCATTGATGATTTCGACTGTAGTCCCCTGCTCCTGTAAATACTTGGCAATCGCAATGGATGCCGCTGTTTTACCGCCGGCTGTCGGTCCCAGGAGGACCAGCAACGGTTTCGCTGCCTGCTGACAAAAAGCCTTGGCTTCTGCGCACAATTTGTAAAGTTCATTAGACATATTTCTGGTCTCCATTTCACCATATTCTTTCTCCAGTGCCTACTGCTGAAAAGTGCGAAATTTGCTATCATAGTGATGAACACATTTCCTTCTCTTTCCTCTCATGCATCCACTGATCCAGTCCGTCGCAAACAAAATTTCCCGCGGGGCGACTCCCATGAACTTTATCATCCCGACCGTCATTGAAAAGACGCAATTCGGCGAACGCGTGTACGACATCTACTCCCGGCTCTTGGAAGACCGCTTGGTGTTCCTCGGCACTGCCATCAATGATGATGTCGCAAACTCCATCATTGCGCAGCTCCTCTTTCTGGAAAAGGAAGACGCGAAGAAGGACATCACCCTCTATGTGAACTCCCCCGGAGGCCAAGTGACGTCCACGCTCGCGATGTACGACACCATGCAGTACGTGCAGCCGGACATTTCGACGGTCTGTCTTGGCATGGCAGCCAGCGGCGGCGCTGTGATTTTGATGGCAGGTGAAAAAGGAAAGCGTTTTGCTCTCACGCACAGCGAAATCATGATCCACCAACCTCTTGGTGGAACGGAAGGACAGGCCACAGACATCGCGATTCACGCAGAGCACATCATCAACACGAAGAATCTTTTGAACGAATTAATCGCGAAGCACGCAGGCAAGAAGTTGGAACAAGTGAAACTGGACACCGAGCGCGACAAATTCTTGAGCGCAAAGGAAGCATTGGAGTACGGTCTGATCGACCGCATCGTGTCGAAGACGGCGAAGAAATAATCAAAACGCAGAGCAGCCTTCCATGGCTGCGATGCGTGCACGAACAATCGCGCCCGTGGAAGGGCGCTCTTGTTTGTGTAATTTTTCTGATATCGTAAACACCCATGTTCCAGCTCTTAAAAGAAACACCTATCGGCCGCCGTGGCGTACTCACAACGCCCAATGGCGCGATCCAATCCCCTTTCTTTATGCCTGTTGGAACGGCAGGAGCCATGAAGGGAATTACGCATGAAGATCTGGTAACGCTCGGCGCGGAGATTCTTCTCTGCAATACGTATCACCTGCATCTGCAACCCGGAGAAAAGATTGTGGAGGAAGCAGGTGGCTTGCACTCGTTTGTAGGATGGAACAAACCGATCCTCACGGATTCCGGTGGCTTCCAAGTATTTTCCCTTCGGAACATCAGCAAGATTACGGACGAAGGGGTGAACTTCCGCTCACACTTGAACGGTGATCCTCTTTTTCTTGGACCCGAGGAAGCCATGCGCATTCAACACGCATTGGGTGCGGACATCATCATGTGTTTTGACCACTGTCCTCCCAGCACCGCGCCTCGCAGTGAGATTGAAAAGGCAGTGGATCGAACAATAAGATGGGCGGCTGAATGTAAAAAACACCATAAACAGCTTTCTTCTGCATCTTCTGAATCCTCTGCATCGTCTGACTCCTCACCGTTTCTCTTCGGCATCATCCAAGGCGGCCTGGAGCGCGACCTGAGGGAAAAGTGTGCGGAAGAACTCATTGCCATGGGCTTCGATGGCTATGCTATCGGCGGGCTGGCTGTCGGCGAAACGGAAGATGAGATGTACGACATACTGGATTGCGTGTGCCCGCTGCTGCCCAAAGATAAGCCCAGGTACTTGATGGGTGTCGGCAGACTGGAGCAACTCAAAACAGCAGTCGCCAAAGGCATCGACATGTTCGACTGTGTTTCACCCATGCGGGAAGCACGACATGGAACGTTGTATTTGAGCGACGGCAGCAAGATCCGCATCGATTCCAACCCATACACAACGGATCATTCTGTTATTGATGCCAACTCCCCTTCTCCGCTCAGCCGAACGCACTTAAAAAGTTATCTGTCGCATTTGCTCCGCGCCCACGAGCGCCTGGGTGAAACCATCGCGTGCATGCAGAACCTCGGCATAACTCTTGAATGTATGCGAAATCTCCAAAATGAAATAGAAAAGTTTGCTGGTTAGCTCCGTCCCGCATGTGCGGGACTGTTTGCTAGTTACACCAAAACGAGCAAACCAGCTAACAAGCAAACCAGCAAACTATTATGCCTTAATCTTAGTGATCTCTATTTCCGTGAAATCTTGGCGGTGCCCATGCACACGGCGGTAACGCTTGCGCTTGTTCGCCTTCTGCACGCGGATCTTTTTGCCTTGTCCGTGCGAGACGACCTTCGCTTCGACCGTTGCGCCTTTCACAAACGGGAGGCCGATCGTCAGTGCATCTCCATTGGAAAGAAGCAGGACTTTTTCAAATATGATCTTCTCTCCACTCTTCACATCGTGAAGCGGAACTTTAAGAGCATCTCCTTCCTGCACTTTTTCCTGGAAGCCGGCGATATCGACAATTGCGAACATTTGAGCTGACAGAGTGTAGAGAACGGCTCCCCCTCTTGCAAGCGTGCGGAACCGTACAGAAAAGCTCACATTGGAGCGTTTATGGCAGATCTGATACGATCTCCTCCGCATTGGGGAGTCGCCAAGTGGTAAGGCAGCGGCCTTTGAAGCCGCCATTCGATGGTTCGAATCCATCCTCCCCAGCCACCTAAAATCGCTCGCAGCGGCTCGCGATCACGTGGCACCGCCACCCGATTCGAACGTCGATAGCTTCCAAGCGAGAAGCGATTTTGCGTAGGCCGCGTGGAGAGCGAAGCGAACTTTACGCGGCCAACACGTGGCACGTGCACGCGACCGTGCTGCCTTTTGCTGACAAAATCTTCACTTAAAGTCAAAAATCCTCTAGACTCATGAATCCAATGGATCATCTTTCCGAGAACAGCGGCATACCAAACCAACTACTTGTTCCTAGTTACAGATTTGTTGCTCCAGACTTGCAGGGTTCAGTTACAGGTAATGTTGAGCAACTTCTAATGCATGGAGATTTGAAAGAAAAACTCACAAGACTTCTAACTGCCAATCCAGAACAGCGAGAATTCGACGTTCAACAATTACTTGAGATGAAACTCTCTCAAGCAGAAAGTATTGCGGCTGTTACGATATTGGAAGCTGTAATTGAACGACGATGGAAAGATGGCAATTATCTCATGCACTACGATCCATCCTCATTGGATCTCGGTGTGTTTGAAGATTTGCCTATGCAAGATTACGAATGGATGCCTACAAGAGTCCATCCAGATTCGTTTTGGGGAGGAATCGGAAAACTGCACTTAAATTTTCCTGCTGGTTTGCAGGAGTCAAAAACGGTGCATACACATCCAGGCGCGCGTATCGTTGTGTCTACTGGTAGAAGGAAATTTACAGCGCCATCAATAGGCGATGATTTCCTGCATTTGGACAATGGGACCATTGTGTTAATGCCCGGGAATCTTCCACACAATTTTTGCGCATATGATGATGAAGACTGGAAACCCGTTTCGTTTCATTTACCATATGCAGGGATAGGAAAAGAGGCCATGGAATTTTAAAAATATAGCGACCGTGGATGTGGAACTCAGCAACGGCTTAATTTGCCCGGAAACATTTTCCAATGGTCCCATTGCCCGAGATCTGGGAAACAATGTTCTAAAAAACGCTTGGCTAAAGGACGACCCCAGTGCAGTAGTGTCGGTTACCGACGGTAGTGTAACTTCCTATGCATATCACAAAGGTTTTCATGCCAACTTACTTTATGAATCCATCAGAGATTTTCAGGAGTAAAATTTGACAAAAAATCGTAAAACACACACTATTTTTTTGAATCTGATCAATGAAATTGAACAACGAGTTTTAATCATCCAAAAGGGCTAAACCCTATTACAAAACATGTAAGTCTTCGTTAAAGCTGCTCTGTGGCATTTTTGACGACATTTTTCGAGCTATTCTGTGCAAAATGTCCTAAAATCTTTGGCTTCAAGACGCCTTAAAGTGCTTATTCACTTCAAGGATTGACAAATGCCATTAAGGTAGTAGAGTTAAACCATTTATCGTCACCTCAACTACGCTCTCCAACCCTTATTTTTCTCTCCCACCGTCGTATGAAGCGCCATCGTTTTCTCGCCAAGGTTCTCTTTATTTCTCTCGTTGCCACTCAAGTGCACTGGGGAAATTTCCAGAGTGTGCAGATTGCTGCACTCGCGCAAGCGGGCACGCAATGCAATGACGGTGTCGACAACGATGGTGATAATCTCACGGATTTCCCAACGGATCCGGGATGCGCGGATGCAGATGACAATGATGAATTTAACATGCCGGTTGCCGCATCCACGCAGTGCAATGATGGAGCGGACAACGATGGTGACAACCTGAACGATTTGCAGGATCCCGGGTGCACAGATGCTACGGACAACGATGAGTTCAATGCGCCTGCAGCCCCGCAGTGCAGTGATGGCAACGATAACGACGGTGACGGTGTCACTGATTTCCCGGATGAACGCGGATGTGAGAATGCACAAGATAATGATGAAACGGATCCTCAAGCACAAACAACGGCGAATGCGACAACCGTGAACTGCACTGCAGACCAGGTGATCTCCTATACTCCTGGTTCCTACACATATCGAAGAGATCCGCAAAAAGCATTGGGTGATCCAGATGGGCACATCGTGAGTTTGGGAAACAACGGAACCATCACACTGAAGATGTCTCAGCCTGTCTTGAATAATCCCGGCAGTGGAGTGGATTTTTACGTTGTGGAACTCACACGACCCTACTGGCCATACTACGAGCAGGCGACTGTCTACGGGAGCGAAGACGGCAGAGTCTACCGACTCATCGGCTTCACCGATAATGGACGTAGAAACGGCCAAGTGCATGTTCCCATGTCTCTCCCAAACACCCTCGCTTCCGCACAATATTTTCGACTGTCAGATACCAGCCCCAGTTGGTGGCACGACGGCTTTGATTTGGATGCCATCTACTCCGCTAACTGCGGCACGCCCCATGTCCCGGAATGTCGCGACGGCGTGGACAATGACAATGATGGTGTTGCCGATCATCCCGGAGATTTCAGCTGTGCAAACCCGGATGATGACGATGAAACAAATCCCAAAGCGCAGTGCCAGGACGGTACGGACAATGACGGTGATGGAAAGGTGGATTTCCCGCAGGATCCCGGTTGTTCCTCCCGACAAGATAATGATGAATTCAATGCTCCGCCCCCGCAGTGTCAGGATGGCATCGATAACGACCAGGATGGTGCCACGGATTTCCCGGCGGATTTCAGCTGCAGCAGCCCGACGGATAATGACGAAACCTTCCCCAAGGCGCAGTGTCAGGACAACCTCGATAACGATCAAGACGGCTTCGTCGATGCGCAGGATCCCGGCTGCCACACGGATGGAAACGCCGGAAATCCGAACAGTTACAACGCGCAGGATAATGATGAAGGACCGAGGCACGATGCTCAGTTCGTCGCGACGAAAACCGCCGACGTGCAGACCGTGCAACCCGGAGGATTTGTGACGTACACGATTGCGGTACGGAACATAGGACAGGTGCAGATCTCCGGCATTCGTGTCATCGACACCATTCCGACGGGTCTCACCTTCACGACACAAGGCTCCACGCCCGGTTGTTTCCCGCAAGGAAACCAGGTCGTCTGCAACGCCCAAACGTACAACCCGGGACAGACGATCAACACCGTCCTCCGCTTCCAAGTGGCGCAGAACGCCCCGTGTGGCGCAGGCAGAAGCATCGTGAACACGGCAACCATTCAATTCAACAACGTAACGATTGCACAATCTTCCACCACACAGACACCCATCGATTGTCCGTCGACGCAATGCAGCGACGGCGTCGACAACGACCAGGATGGTGCCACGGATTTCCCGGCGGATTTCAGCTGCTCGAGTCCGAATGACGATGACGAAACGTTCCCCAAGGCGCAGTGTCAGGACAATTTGGATAATGACGGCGACGGTCTGATCGACTTCCCGCAAGACCCGGGATGCACATCCAACCAGGACAATGACGAAGGGCCGGTAAACCGTCCCATCTTCGCCATTACGAAGAACGGTCCGAGCACCATCATCCGCGGCGATACGATTCGCTTTCAAATCAACGTGACAAACACCGGAAACGTGAACGCAAACGGAGTCGTGGTGACGGATCCCATCCCGAGTGGACTGACCTACAACGACGCACAGTCTGATGCCAGCTGTGACGCGCAAGGAGGAGACGTAGTCTGTATCCTCGGTACGCTCGTGCCAAACCAGTCCAGGCCTCTCACGATTTCCTTTGATGTCCCTCAGATTGCAAATTGCCAGCAATCCCTCACTATCTCAAATACGGCACGCGTCACAGCAAGCAATGCTTCAGGGCAGACGCAGAGCCAGACAGTCTTCACAACGGTCAACTGCCCTCCACGCACGCCGCAATGCCGCGACGGCGTTGATAATGACCAAGACGGTGCAACAGATTTTGCAGGCGGTGATTTCAGTTGTGCGAATCCGGACGATGACGATGAAACGTTCCCGAAGGCGCAGTGTCAGGATAATTTGGATAATGACGGGGACGGTTTGATCGACTTCGGTCAGGATCCCGGATGCAGCTCGAAGCAAGACAACGACGAGTTCAACCAAATCCGAGCGAACCTCGCACTCAGGAAAACGGCAGACCGTACCACGGTGCAGCCCGGCGAGACGATCGTGTACACGCTTCGTGTCCGCAACTTCGGACCGAATGCCGTCTCGAATATCGTTTTGAATGATTCCTTGCCGACGGGTGTTCCGTTCCTCATTACCTTCACCCAGACGGACGGCTTTGCTTGTTCCGTCCAGCCGAGCGACCCGAACCACGTGGTGTGCACTCGCTCATCGCCTTTGGCCGCCAACGCCACCGCAACCATCGTCATGCGCGCGACTGTTCTTGCAGGCGCACCTTGCAACGGACAGCCTCTCATCAACAGGGCACACGTGCAGGCACCGGGAACGGTTGACTCCGATTCGCAGAACAACTTCTCGGAGGCGGCAATAACCTGTGATTCCGATGAAGCGGATCTCTCCATCCAAAAGTTCCAAAAATTCGGCACGACCGTCGTCCGCGGCGGCGTGGTGCTCTACGAAGTGGTCGTGCACAATAACGGTCCCGCGACAGCTGAGAACGTTGTCATCGCCGACATCCTTCCGTTCGATTCCCTTGCGCAAGTTTCATTGACCTTCAAT
>Ga0155417_107_pt2 | contig 1223 bp, 2 predicted proteins | sample RifCSPhighO2_02_FD_106385 | JGI IMG/M metagenome (GOLD analysis project Ga0155417, IMG submission 106385) | Candidatus Peribacteria bacterium RIFCSPHIGHO2_02_FULL_52_16
GGAGTGATGTGAGAGCGGACGATTGCACTTGTGCGACTTTCTTAAAGACCATTCCTTTATAGACCCACACCTGGATGCCGATGGTTCCGAACTTGGTGATGGCGTGGCGCTTGGCGTGCTGAATATTTGCGCGCAATGTCTGAAGCGGAACGTTGCCGTCCTTGAAAAGGTCATCGCGGGCGATTTCCGCGCCATTCAAGCGTCCAGACACCGTCACTTTGATGCCGATGGCTCCGGCTTGCATGGCTTTTTCGATCGACATTTTCACTGCGCGGCGATACGGCATGCGGCGCTGGATTTGTCCTTGGATGGTCTCTGCGATGATTTCTGCGTCGGCATCCGGCGTGCGGATTTCCTTGATCACCACTTCGAAGGAACCTCCGAACATGCGCTCCAGTTCCTTGCGCAGATCTTCGATTGCCGCACCTTGCTTGCCGATGATGACACCCGGCTTGCTGGTGTGGATGGTGACGGTCGTTTTCTTCGCACGCTCAATGAAAAGATCGCTGAGACCGGCATCCTTGAGCTTGGTACGAATGTGACGCTTTATCTCCACATCTTGCAGGAAGAGATCGCGGTATTTCTTGCCGCGCGCAAACCATGTGGAGGGCCACATGTGCGTGATGCCGAGGCGGAAGCCGTTGGGGTTAACTTTTTGACCCATAATTATGAGGAAGCAGAGGAATCAGAAGATGCAGAAGATTCAGAGGATTTCTTATTTTTGATAGAAGAAGATTTCTTCTGATTCCTCTGATTCTTCTGAATCTTTTCGCCGCTTTCTTCTATCTCCGGGAAACCCAATACAAGGGAGATGTGCGATAAGTATTTGCGGATCGGCCGTACCTGTCCGCGCGCCTTGGGGATGCCTCGGTGGTACGCCTGCGCTTGGTTCACGACGATGGTTTTGATGATGAGCATTTGCGGATCTTGCTTGTCGTTATGGGACGTGTTCGCGATGGCGGAGCGGAGCAAGGTCTCCACGATGCGCGCCGCTTTCTTGTTCGTCCTGCGGAGCGCTTCCACGGCAACGGGCACCGACATGCCTCTCACCATCTTGGCGATGAGGTTTGCTTTCTTGGGCGCGATGCGGACGGAAGAGAGATAGGCTTTCATGGGTAATCCGTGAGAAGGTTACATTGTCACATTGTCACATTGTTCGCAGGCGAGACCTGACAATGTGGCCATGTAGCCATGTGACAATGCCAATGAGAAAGGAAAAGAAA